>Ga0210025_1000017_pt1 | contig 295862 bp, 274 predicted proteins | sample CryGeyme20150102_FD_183989 | JGI IMG/M metagenome (GOLD analysis project Ga0210025, IMG submission 183989) | Groundwater microbial communities from Crystal Geyser aquifers in Utah, USA - Crystal Geyser metaG 2015-0102 (SPAdes) (version 2) | ecosystem: Environmental > Aquatic > Deep subsurface...
AGCTATACCTTCACACAGCTTGATCAGATTGATCACCCTGTTGCCGGTGATGCCAACGATGTTGTGACGCTGAACTTTGGTGTTAAAGCGGTTGATGCGGATGGCGATATTGGTAACGGCAAGATCATTATCAATGTGTTTGATGATGGTCCAGATGCGCGTGATGATAGTAATTCTGCGGCTGAAAGTAAGACTGTTAGCGGCAATGTGATCACTAATGATGTTGTTGGTGCGGATGCGCCAGGCAAAATTACCGAGATCAATGGTCAGGCGATTGGCAGTGGTGGTAAAACCATTTCCGGAAGCTATGGTACGCTAACGATTAATCAAAATGGATCATATAGCTACAAGGCCAACAGCAATAATCCAAATGGCACTGATAAGTTCACCTATAAGCTGGTTGATTTTGATGGTGACACGGATACGGCGACACTCTCGATTGCAGTAACACCGCAGAACGATGTTCCGGTTGTTACGAATGCAAGTAACAATGTTGATGAGACGAATGGCTTTGATAGTGTTACGGGTAATATCAGCGTGAATTATGGTACTGATGGACCAGGTGTAACAGCGTCGACAGGAGCGTTTAGCGCCTCTGATCCAACGCTTACGTCATTGGGTCAAACGATCAATATTTCACATTCTGGTAATACATATACCGGGACTGCAGGTGGTCGTGATGTGTTTAAGATGGTTATTAACTCTAACGGAACATACAAGTTCACGCAGATTGATCAAATTGACCATCCGAATGCAGGCAATGCCAATGATATTGTTAAGCTAAACTTCGGTGTTAAGGCGACGGATGCGGATGGAAGCGTTGGTAAAGCCAATGTCTCTATCAATGTTTACGATGATGGCCCAGATGCGCGTAATGATAGTAATGCTGCGGCTGAAGGTAAAACTGTTAATGGCAATGTGATTAGCAATGATGTTGTTGGTGCGGATGCACCGGGTAAGATCATAGAGATTAATGGCTTGGCGATTGGCGCAGGTGGTAGAACCATCACTGGTGACTATGGTAAGCTTACGATTAATCAGAATGGATCATACAGCTATAAGGCCAACAGCAATAATCCAAATGGTACTGATACGTTTACGTATAAGCTTGCTGATTTTGATGGTGATACGGATACAGCGACATTAAGCATCCGTACCACGCCGATTGATTCGAAGCCTGTTGCGGTTGATGATCGTATTCCTGGTGGGAATAAGATTTATAATGGTAACGTTCTTAATAACGATGATTTCGGCGGTGATGGTCGAGGGTCTCCAGCAATTGTTGATGGCACGGGCACTTATAACTTCCCGCATGGAACAATTACATTGAGAGTTGATGGGTCTTATACCTTGAACTTGAATGGTTCAGCGACTTATAACCATAACTACGAGCTGAAATACACAATTCAAGATTCTGACGGTGATACATCACAAGCTATTCTTCGCTTTAGTGTTACTCCGCTTGTCCTCGACCTTGATGGCGACGGTATTGAATTGACGAATGTCGACAACGGCGTGTTGTTTGATTATGACGTTGATGGTGATGTCGAGCAGACAGCATGGGTTGAATCGGATGATGGTTTCTTGGTTATTGATAATAACGGCGATGGCATCATTAATGATCGTAGCGAGATGTTTGGTGATTTGTTCGGATTTGCTGATGGGTTTGCGCATTTGAGCAGCTTTGACAGCAATAATGACAATGCCATTACATCAAGCGATGACCAATGGGCTGATCTTCAGGTTTGGCGTGATCTTAACCAAGACGGTATTACCGATGAGGGTGAGCTTTATGGTTTGGATGATCTTGGTATTACCAGCATTGATTTGAATGCAGAGACAACAGACACAGAAGTTGCGGGTAACTATATCAGTGCGACGTCTACGTATACGACGGCGGATGGTGTTACGCATGAGATTGTGGATGCGCATTTGGATTATGAAGAGTTGACGCAGGAAGATCAGGATAAGTTGGATCTCAATACTTACGCTGTTGAAGAATCCAATGACAATTCTGAGATTGGCTTGGATGATGTTCTCTTCACAGGAGGTGAAGACAGTGTTGATGCGGCGATCCTTGATTTCGTTCACAGCACAGATGCTCAGGATAATGCAATCTCCGTGAATGCGGCGGCGAATGATACATATTCTGCATCTTCACTATCGTCTGCTTTGCAAGATGTTGCGGGCGCAGCGTTGGCCACGAATGACGAAAATATAGTTTAAAATTATATTTTTCATAAAAAGTTTGCAATACCTGACTGGTTGTGTTAGGTATTGCCACGATTTAAATTTAACATAATTTTACTGATTAGTTTATACTATAGGAGAATAACAATGGGTTCATTAAGACAAGCATTGGGGCAGGTATCTGGTTTAGCCGCAGCTGCAACGACAGCAGGTTTATTAACAGCAACAGCATCAAGCGCGCAGGATACTAGTATTGATCCTTCGTTTTTGACTAGAGGCGGTTATAATTGCGTTCAGGCGACAAGAACATTTGCACCGCGTGAGAGAGATACGCTTGGTAATAGTAATGTTGTAGAACGGGGCGGTTTTACACTTACGTTTCCGCGAGGTATTGATGCGACTTGGGTTAAAGGTGAAGATGCGGGGCAATATGCCACAGGATCCTATAGAAAACCTAATGGTGTTGTAGAACAGTTTGGTCCGGGTGATTTCCCAAACCATAACGGCCTTATTGAGCATGCATCTGTTTCCGGTGTTGGCGCTATTAACACTGCCATTGCGTATGACGGTGAGTGGGGAGAAAGTAATAAGATCATTGATAGACAGACTAATGGCTATGTTGGTGATGGTACATATGCGTTGAGCTTTCGTTCGCCAAACGGTGATGGTCAAGAATTGTTCATGGAATTTGGTGATATTGGCCCGGATGATATTGGTAAAGTATTTAATGTTAATATTGATGCCCCTAGCGTTTTCTTATCCAGCGCAATACAGAGACAATTTCAGATTGCTATTACGCCAGAATCTTATGACCCAAGAAGAGAAACGGCCACTCTTGGTATTCCGTTGACTGGTATTAATGCTCGCCCTGTACATGTTACATTTCACTCTCCTAATGCATCTCATGATATTGTTGGTGCGAAGGTTGGATTTGCATCATGTCGCCGTGAGGGTGGCAATGATAGAAACGATCGCGGACTTGGTAAAACAGAGGGCAGAACGGGTGGTGGCGAAGTTGATGGCGGCACAACAAGTTTGAACTTTAATATGACGGACCCTAATTGGCGCGCTGGTGAAGACCTTGCGCAACTTGGGCAGGATGCACGAAAAGCTGGTTGGACGACACCATCTTTCGGCTAAAGCTATAAAAATTATAAATTCAAAAACCCCGTTTGGCTTTGTGCTTATGCGGGGTTTTTTATTATTGCTATAATTATGCGTTAAGGGCTTATTTTACTTGCATTGATTTGGTAAAGCGGGCATAAATGTGAATTATTATTTGGCTGTGGATAAAGACAGCGTGCTTATTAAAAGCGTAAAAGAATCAAAAATTTAGTAACTTATATCAAAGGATTTTAAACCGATGACTTCTCGTAATATTCGTAAATTGTGTCTCACTGTCTCTGTCGCGGCGCTTGTTGGATTTGGCGCGCAAAGCGGTATGGCACAGGATGAAGCGTTGCACCCATCACTGAGCATCACCCTGAAACAGGCTGTTGCCACAGGGATTGCAACCAATCCGGAATATGGCGTTGTCGCGGCGAGCCGTCGTGCGACAGATGAAGAGCTTAATCAAGGTGAAGCTTTGTTCCTTCCATCGGTTGATTTAAACGCGGATGCGGGTTGGGAATATAGCGAAGATCCAGCGACACGCGCGGGAACTGATGACGATGATGATGAAACATTGTTCCGTTATGAAACTGGTTTGACATTAACGCAGATGTTGTTTGATGGTTGGAATGCTTCATACGAAGTTGATCGCCAGCAAGCGCGCGTTGTTTCATCGGCAAACCGTGTTCGTGAAACGGCGGAGCTTGTTGGTTTGGCGATTGTTGAAGCGTATCTTGAAGTGCTTCGTCAGCGCGAATTGCTTGTGATTGCGCGTAAGAACGTTGCCGATCACATCGACATTATGGATCAAATCGATCAAGGTGTTGACGGCGGCCGTTCAACGCAAGCTGACTCCGAGCAGGCAAAAGCGCGTTTAGCGCAAGCACGTGCGACCGAATCAAGCACACGTCAATCACTTCGCAATGCGGAAACAAATTACATCAAAGAAGTCGGCGATCAGCCAGGTCAATTGACTTTGCCAGCGACACCGTTTGATGTGTTGGCGGAAGATGTGAACCGCGAAGTTGAGAAAACTTTGGCGTATAGCCCGACTTTGGATATTTTTGAATCTGATATCGAAGTTGCTTATGCGGAAGCGCAACAGACAAAATCAACGATGTACCCACAAGTGGATCTTCAGTTGAATGCACGTCAGGGTCATAACCTTGGCGGCGTTGAAGGACGTGACCGTTCAGGGACAGCGCTTGTGACAATGAACTGGAATCTCTATCGCGGCGGCGCTGATGTAGCACGTGCGCGTGAGTTTATTCACCGTCACCAACAAACAAAAGAAGCCCGCGCGGAAGCGGCACGCTCAGTTGAGAGCGATGTGCGCCAAACTTGGGCGGCAATGGCATCCGCGGCAGAACGCGCAGCACAATTTGCGGCGCAAGCAGATGCAAACGTTGAAGTTGTGAAGGCCTATAACGATCAGTTTAGCCTTGACCGTCGTACTTTGCTTGACGTTTTGGATGCGCAAAATGAACTTTTTGTATCACGTTCAAACACTGTGAACTCAGAGTATCTGGAGATGTTGGCTGTTTATCGTCTGTTGGCGTTAAAAGGAGCCTTGCTCCCGACCCTCGAAGTCGCGTATCCTAGAGAGAGTGACGTTGCTGCGAGTGATCTTTGGGATTATGAAGATAAAAACAAGGCACGTTAGTCCTTTAATTTTCTTCGGCTAGTTTTAGCCATCCAGGATCGATGTGAGCAAAGAACAGGATAAGCCCCCTCAAAATAATGAAGACCAGCCCGGCTATAAGGCCGGGAAGGTTGAGAGTGAGTTTGATAAGGCCAGCATTGAAGGCGGCCAAAAAGCTGACTCTAGCGCCTCTACGAGTGATATTGGTTTGCGCGGTATTCAGGAATTGGCCAATAATGCCGATAGCTGGCCATTGCAGGCGGATCGCATTGCCATTCATCAACCTCTTATTGATTGTCTGCGCCTGCTCGCCGGATTTTATGGCAGACGTACAAGCAACGCGGCCTTGACTTCTGGCCTGCCCATTCCGAAAACTGGTATTACTCCTGCGATATTCCTGCGCGCCGCGATGCGCGCCGATATGGTTGCCAATTTAACCGAGCGTTCGTTGGAATCGCTTGCGATTGCGCCGAATTTACCGTGTATCTTATCTTTGAATGAAAATCAGGCCTGTACGCTTTGGGAGATCAAGACGGATGGTAAGGAGAAGCGCTTTGTTGTGCAATTTCCCGAAACGCCTGATGAAAAGCAAGTCCTGACACATGAGCAGCTTAAGGCGCTTTATGCGGGATATGCGTTTTTCGTGCGGCCCATAGCGCGTGTGGATGACCGCGCGGGGCCAGCCGAGATTGATACGGGTCGTAACTGGTTTTGGGCAGTGTTTTGGAAAAACCGTACGCTTTACGGCGAGGTCGCGATTTCGGCGATCATGATTAACCTGTTTGGTATCGCTAGTTCATTGTTTGTGATGAATGTGTATGACCGCGTTGTGCCCAATAAAGCGTTTGAGACGTTGTGGGCGATGGCGGCGGGCATTCTCATTGTGTATGTCTCTGATTTTATCTTGAAAAATTTACGTTCGCATTTCCTCGATTACGCGGGGCGTAAGGCGGATGTGGTTATTTCGGGGCAATTGTTTGAACAAATTCTTGGCATGACCATGACCTCTAGGCCACAGAGCGCAGGGGTTTTGGCGGCGAATATGAAAGAGTTTGAAACGCTGCGTGACTTTTTTACCTCCGCGACGATGGTGGCGTTGATTGATTTGCCGTTCGTGTTCTTGTTTATTTTCTTCATCTATATTCTTGGTGGGCCATATGTGGCTATCGTTCCATTGGCGGCGATCCCGTTGATTGTTGGGATGGGTTTGTTTTTGCAAAAGCCATTGTCGAAAGTGATTAAGGAATCTTTACATGAGAGCGCGCTTAAAAATGCCTTGTTGTTTGAGACGATTATTGGTCTTGAAACAATCAAGGTGCAGGCAGCCGAAGGGCATACGCAGCGTTCATGGGAAGAATTAACCGAGAAATCATCACGTACATCAGTGAAATCACGCCAGATTGCGGCATTTGCGCAGAACTGGGCGATGTTTATGCAACAATTGGTCAGCGTTTTAATCGTGATTGTTGGTGTGTATCAGATCAGTGAAGGCTTGCTCTCTATGGGTGGGTTGATTGCCTGTGTGATTTTGTCGGGCCGCGCGATGGCACCTTTGGCACAAGTCTCAGGTTTGATGACACGTATGAATCAATCGAAACAGGCGCTTGATCAGCTGGATGATTTGATGAAGAAGCCAGTTGAGCGCCCATTGGGTAAGCATTTTGTCACGATGCCGCATGTTAAAGGGCGGGTTGAATTTCGTGATGTTGTCTTTAATTATCCGGGGCAAGCCGTTCCGGCGCTTAATCAGCTTAGCTTTACGATTGAACCGGGTGAGCGCGTTGGTGTTATTGGCGCGGTTGGCTCTGGTAAGACGACGTTGGAACGGTTGTTGATTAATCTGTATGAGCCTACATCAGGGTCAGTGCAGATTGACGGGTCGGATGTACGCCAGATTGATCCGGGTGATTTGCGCCGCAATATTGGCGCGGTTCAGCAAAGCCCGCAATTGTTCTTTGGCTCGGTGCGTAAAAACATTACGATGGGACATGAAACTGCTCCTGACAGTGCGGTGATGCGTGCGGCGGAGCTTTCGGGTGTCATGGAATTTTTGCGCGATAGCGAGGCAGGTCTTGATACGCAAGTTGGTGAGCGCGGTGAAGCGCTATCGGGTGGACAGCGTCAAGCGGTGGCAATTGCACGCTCGCTTTTATATGATCCGCCGATTTTGATATTGGATGAACCGACGGCGTCTATGGACCCGGCTTCGGAAAACCGTTTGCGCAAACGCCTTGATGTGTTGTGTGAGGGCAAGACAACGATTTTGATCACGCATAAGGGCGCTATGTTGAGCCTTGTTGATAAATTGATTTTGATTGATCGCGGCAAGCTTGTTGCGTTCGGACCAAAAGATGAAGTGATCCGCAAATTACAGGCGCGTCAATATGGCTCTAGCGCGGAGAACACGCAGGTATAAATATGGTTGATAAAGAGAACGATAAGCCGCGCAAGCGGCCAGCTAATCCAGACGCTAAAGCGCCAAATAATGCGCAGCGCCGTTCGGGTAAAAGACCGCCAACGCAAAAAGGTAAAGATGCGCCGAAACAAGCGCAAAAGCCGAAGCAGCCTCCTGTTGATGATAATATCACCATCAACGATGCAGAGGAATGGCAAGCGGTACGCGATAATTGGGCGAAGGAGAAGGCCGGCAAGGTGAAGGCACATGCATTGCGTGCGTTTGATACGGATGATGATATGCCGTTATCGAAGCATTTCTTGTTGGTGTTTATCATTGTGTTTTGGATCATGCTTGGCGTATGGGCTTGTTTTGCGCCGCTTGATGAGGTTACGCGCGGTGATGGGAAGGTTATTCCGTCATTAAGTGTGCAGGCTTTGCAGAGCCTTGAAGCGGGGATCATTGATGAGTTTTTCGTCAAGGAAGGTGATTCTGTTAAAAAAGGACAGACACTTGTTCGGTTGAACGCGATTGAGGCGGATTCCGATTTCGGGGCAAATGAATCGCGCTATCTTGGTCTATTGGCGTCGATTACACGCCTGCAGGCCGAAGCCGAAGGTAAGGGCACGGTGGACTTTCCGCCAGAGGTTATGGAGAAAGCGCCGCGCAGCGTGACAGAGGAATTAAACTCGTTTCGTGCGAACCGTCAATCGCTTGATAATCAGCTCAATGTGTTGATGCAGCAACGAGCGCAGCGCGAGCAAGAGGTGCGTGAGCTTACGGGGCGTATTTCGGATACGCGCGGCGTTATTAATTTACAACGCCAAGAAATGGAAATGGTACGCCCATTGGTAGAGCGTGGATCAGCGCCGCCGATGGAATTGCTACAATTGGAACGCGGGATCAAAGAACGCCAGACAGAATTGAATGGTTATGCCTCAAGCTTGCCGCGTGCGCGATCAGCGGTGCGTGAGGCAGAGGCGCGGATGAATGAGATCAAGACGAATGCAAAAGCCCAGGCACAGACCGAGCTTTCTGCGAAAATGATCGAGATGAACGAGATTAAAGAGCGTTTATCGGCACTGACTGAGCGTCAATCACGGACAGAGATTAAATCACCCGTGGATGGAACAATTCAGGAAATTACCGTCAATACGGTTGGCGGGGTTATTCGTCCGGGTGAGGATTTGATCAAGATTGTTCCCAAAGACGACAAGCTTGTGATTGAGGCGAAGGTGCGTCCGAAGGATCGTGCGTTTATCTTCCCGGGGCAAAAGGCAGTTGTGAAATTAACGGCGTATGATTTTTCGATCTATGGCGGGCTAGATGCGGAATTGGTTAGTATTTCTGCGGATACATTTGAAGATCAAGACGGCAATAGTTTTTATCAGGTGAAATTGCGCACCAATGACACGCAATTGAAACGCAAAGGCGAGGTTTTACCAATCGAGATTGGTATGATCGCGAGCGTTGATATTTTGACGGGTAAGAAAACCGTGATGCAATATCTGCTCAAGCCTTTGATCAAAACCCTGCAAACCGCGTTCACAGAGCGATAAGTGTTGTCTTCGGCTCCAGCCGCGCCGTTTTTTCATTTTGTTTGTTTTGCCTTAAAAACCCTCTATACGTCTTGTGATTGGTGGGTTAAAAAGAATGCATGGAACAAAAAGCAGAACAACACATTACTATGACTCTCCCCGATGGTGCTAGCCGCGTTTATGACGCGGGTGTGACGGGGTTCGAGATTGCCAAAGATATATCGTCTTCGCTTGCTAAGATATCGATCGCTATCCGTATTAACGGGGAGCTTTGCGATTTGTCGCTGCCGATTACGCAGGATTCCGATATCGCGATTGTCACCCGTAAGGATGATGAGGCGTTGGAGATGATCCGCCATGATTGCGCGCATGTGATGGCGGAAGCGGTGCAGAATCTTTTCCCCGGCACGCAGGTGACCATTGGTCCGAATATCGAGAACGGGTTCTTTTATGATTTCGCACGCAATGAGCCGTTTTCAACGGATGATTTTGAGGCCATCGAAAAAGAGATGCGTAAGATTGTCGAGCGTAATTCCCAGTTTGTGCGTGAGGTTTGGGATCGTGATGAGGCGATTGCTTATTTCAGGGGTAAGGGCGAAAATTATAAAGCGGAGTTGATTGAGGATTTGCCCGAGAGTGAATCGATCAAAATCTATCGTCAGGGTGAATGGCTAGACCTTTGCCGTGGGCCACACATGCAATCAACCAAGCAAGTTGGAACAGCGTTTAAGTTGTTGAAGGTTGCGGGCGCGTATTGGCGCGGGGATTCATCTAAAGCAATGCTTACGCGTATATACGGGACAGCGTGGCGCAGCGATGATGAGCTTAAAGAATATTTGCATCAATTGGATGAAGCGGAAAAACGTGATCATCGTAAATTGGGCAACGAGATGGATTTGTACCATTTCCAACCTGAGGCGCAAGGCAGCGTGTTTTGGCACCCCAAGGGCTATGTGATTTACAACGCGTTGGAGCAATATATTCGCCGCCGCGTTAATGACGCAGGGTATAAAGAGATTAAGACGCCGCAGCTTATTGATAACAAGCTTTGGGAGGCGTCCGGTCACTGGGGGAAATATCGGGAGAATATGTTTGTTGTTCCTGATGAAATTCCATCCGTTGATGATGATGGCCCCGTTGTATCGGAGCATGCATTTGAAAAATTGATGGCGCTTAAGCCGATGAATTGCCCCGCACACGTACAGGTGTTTAAACAGGGCATTACCTCCTATCGTGATTTGCCGATCCGCCTTGCGGAGTTTGGCTGTTGTCACCGTAACGAGGCCCATGGCGCGCTGCATGGTTTGATGCGTGTACGTCAAATGACGCAAGATGATGCGCATATTTTCTGCACGGAAGATCAGATCACCGATGAATCGGTCGCGTTTTGCGGCTTGATTAAGGATGTGTATTCGGATCTTGGGTTTGATGATGTCCGCATTGTGCTTGCCCTTCGTCCAGAAAGCCGCGCAGGCAGTGATGAGGTTTGGGATAAAGCCGAAGACGGGCTTCGTCAGGCCTTGATCAAGGCAGGTCTTGAGTTTGAAGAAGAAGAAGGCGAAGGCGCGTTTTACGGGCCGAAGATTGAATATCACATCCGTGATGCGATTGGCCGTAGCTGGCAATGTGGAACGCTACAGCTTGATTTTGTCCTGCCCGAGCGCCTTGATGCGCATTATATCGGGGAAGATGGCAATAAACACCGTCCTGTGATGCTTCACCGTGCGATTTTAGGGACGCTGGAGCGGTTTATCGGCATTATGATCGAGAACTACGCGGGAAAACTTCCCTTGTGGCTTGCGCCCGTGCAATGCGTCGTGGCGACCATTACGGCATCGGCGGATGATTATGCGCGCGATATCTATGAGCAGCTTAAGGCGGCGGGGATTCGCGCGGAGCTTGATATTCGTAATGAGAAGATCAATTACAAAGTGCGTGAGCATTCTGTTGGCAAGGTGCCTAATCTTTTTGTTGTCGGCGCGCGTGAAGCGGAGGAAAAAACCGTGGCTATTCGCCGCCTTGGCTCACAAGCACAAGACGTGAAATCGTTCGATGAAGCTTTGGCTGAGATTGTCGATGAAGCGAAAGCACCGTTTTAGATATGAAAAAATTTATTCCGCCGCTTCTATGGATTATCGGGTTTCAGGCGATATCGGGTTTGATTGGCTTTGCGACTGCGGCCAATATGGGGTGGTATAGAACGCTTGAGAAAGCGCCTCTCAACCCTCCTGACCTTGCGTTTCCTATTGTTTGGACGACGCTGTACGTATTGCTTGCGCTTGCGGGCTGGTTGGTTTGGACAAAACGTAATGATGATGGTTTTGCCCTCGCGTTTCGCTTGTATTGGGTGCAAATGTTGCTCAATTGGGGGTGGAGCTTTGTTTTCTTTGCGGCGCATCTTGTCGTGATCGGGTTCTTTTGGATTGTTGCGCTTGATCTTGCTATGATCGCGTTTATCATTGTTGCATGGAATAAGAGCCGTATTGCCGCGTTGTTGGTTTTGCCGACCGTGATTTGGGGCAGCTTTGCCGCCTATTTGAATGTCATGATCTGGATTTTGAATTAGGTTTACAATATAGGAAAAATATCCTATATTTTATGTGGTTTAGATATGAAATTAAATGAGAATACGAATTTTGAAATGCAATGAAATTATCCAATATTTATAATGATTTCAGTGCGATAAAGCATAAATTCGTTATAAAAATTTTTTGCATAGAAAGTTATAGATAATAAAAATGAGCATATTACAAAATGATCCGATAGAAACCATCATCATCCCCCGCAGCGGGGATATTGGTGGTTTTGAGGTGCATCGTGCTTTGCCGAGCAAAGAGCGGCAGATGGTTGGGCCGTTTATATTTTGGGATCAAATGGGGCCGGGTGAATTTTTGACCGATCATGGGGTTGATGTGCGTCCGCACCCACATATTGGTTTATCAACGGTGACATATTTATTTAAAGGATCTTTGGACCATAAAGATTCGCTTGGCTATGATGAGCGGATTTTGCCGGGGGATGTGAATGTCATGACCGCAGGGAGTGGCATTGTTCATTCGGAACGTACAGGGATGGATATCAGGCAGCAACCGTCAAATTTATTCGGTATTCAGAGCTGGCTTGCTCTCCCTAAGGCGCATGAAGAGGATAGCCCGACATTTGCGCATACGGATAAAGGCGCGTTGCCGGAGATGGAATATGATGGCATGCGTGCGCGTGTTATCATGGGAAATTTATGGGGAAAATCCGCACCTGTGCCGATTATGAGCGACACACTTTATGTGGATGTTGAGCTAGAAGCGGGCGGTGTGTTTGAATTGCCCGTTGAGACGGAGGAGCGCGGTGTTTATGTGCTTAATGGTGAGGTGGAGATTGCAGGGATACGCCATGCACCCAATCAGCTTTTGGTGTTTCGTCCCGGCGATCAAGTTGTTGTAAAAGCAACGGAACTCAATCAATCGCCTGTTCGTATGATGGTTATGGGCGGTGAGGCGATGGATGGGCCGCGCCACATTTTTTGGAATTTCGTGTCATCGGATCGCGAGCGCATTAACCAAGCCAAACGCGATTGGAAAGACGGGAAATTTGACAGGGTTGACGGTGATGATGAATTTATCCCATTACCCTAATATAACAAACGCTGCATCCCTTGATAGACAATGACTTGACATTGATAGAGGCCATGTTAATGATTTCACAAGAATAGTGATTTATACTATAATACGCTAAAATAATTGATTGTAACAATATAAGGAGACAAAACAATCGCCAGACCAGATTATGACCCACGTGCGCCGCGCAAAAGTAAAGGCCCACGCATTAATTTAGATATTACAGCGGACGAAGTTCGCGTAGTCGGCGCCGATGGCGAGATGGCGGGCGTTATGTCCGTTGCCGAAGGTGTGAAATTGGCGGAAGAGGCTGGTTTGGATTTGGTTGAGGTTTCTCCCAATGCATCCCCGCCGGTTTGTAAGGTTCTTGACTATGGTAAGTATAAATACGAGCAGCAGAAAAAAGCGTCTGAAGCCCGTAAGAAGCAAAAAACCGTTGATGTTAAAGAAGTTAAAATTCGCCCCGGTATCGAAGATCATGATTATCAGGTGAAAATGCGCAATGCGCGTAAATTCCTTGAAAATGGTGATAAAGTTAAAGTCACGATGCGTTTTCGCGGTCGAGAAATGGCGCATCAAGATATCGGGTTTAACCTGCTTAAACGGATGATCGAAGAATTATCCGATGTTGGTAAAGTTGACCTTCATCCGAAAATGGAAGGACGCCAGATTATTATGGTTCTGTCTTCCGAAATCGAGAAGACCTAGGAATTATCGACTTTCGGCCTGCAAATTCTTCAATTCCCTGCTCTAGCAAAAAGAAAAAAGCCGCATCGTTTGACGCGGCTTTTGTTATTTTTTAAGTGGGAAATGTGTTGGTTAAACGTTGCCTTCAACCCATTCGGCAAGTTGTGATTTTGGCATGCCGCCGACTTTTGTGTCGACCAATTCGCCGCCTTTGAAAATCATCAATGTTGGAACGCCGCGCACACCGTATTTTGTGGGGGCTTCGGGGGCGTCTTCGATGTTGATTTTTACAACTTTGATTTTGCCTGCCATATCTTCGGCAAGTTTATCGACGATGGGGGTGAGTTGTTTACACGGCCCACACCATTCTGCCCAAAAATCTACGAGTACGGGTTCTTCGGATTTTAGAACCTCGGCTTCGAAGTTAGAATCTGTTACTGCGATGCTGCTCATTTTAGTGTCCTTTCAGTACGCATGCTAATTAGTATTAACTATGGTTAATATTTGTGTGAGGTCAAGGTTTGGTGTGGTTTTATTTTCGCTTAGACGTCGATTGGCATGAGGTTGGGGCCGTCAGTCCATAACAGCGCGCATTTGATTTTACGCCCTGGATAAATGGATGTGAGGGTATCAGCGTATGATTTTAGCTGGTTGGCGTAGATTTTTGGCACATCTTTTACGTCAATTGGTGGTGGTCTGTTTGTTTTAAAATCGATGATGAGGATTTCATCATCGGTGATGAACAGGCGGTCGATTTGTCCGCTGATGAGGCGGCCATCGGGTAGCAGGCCTGTGATGGGGACTTCAGCGCGGGAATTAGGGCCGAAAATTGGGGCGAAATCGGGGTGGCTTAGGATTGTTTCGATTTCATCGGCGATATTGCCCCGCACAGATTCGGGCAGGTCGCTGGCATGAATATTCAAATATTGATGCATGGATTGGCGCTGCGTATCTTTTGGCAGGTCGGGGAGGAATTGTAGCAAGGTGTGGGTGACATTGCCGCGGCGGAAGCGGTAATTGTCGCTTGCGGTGAGCGGAGAGAGCGCGGCGGGTTCGCTTTCGCTTGGGCGTGATGGCATGAGAGGCGCGGGCGGATGTGGCTCTGTGGGGGCGGTTTGGGTGAGCCAGTCGGGAATGGGCGCTGGTTGATGGGTGTCTTCCTTGGTTTTTGGAGATCTGTCGGCGTCTTTTGTTTGGGGTGAGGTCAGACGGAGTGTTGTGTCTTCTTCTTCCGTTGCCTCGGGATGGGATTTCAGGCCGTTTCGGATAAGCGCGTACCAGCAATCATCCTTAATATCGTTTTTGCTTTTATAGCCAGTGACGTAGAGGCGGTCTTCGGCGCGGGTCATGGCGACGTAGAGGAGGCGGCGATATTCCTCGCTCATGCGTTCGAGGACTTTTTCTTTTGCGTGTGTGAAGATATCGGCTTCGTAATCTTTGCGCGGTGCCCATATGGGCAGGTCTTGGCCCGTTTGTGTGGGCCAGAGGAGGCGGCTTCCGGCTTGGGACGCGTTGATCCCTGCGACCGAAGTTGTGTCGGGCAGGAAGACGATGGGCGCTTGGAGGCCTTTTGAGCCGTGAACGGTCATGATGCGGATATGGTCGGTTTGGTCATCATTTTGGCGTTTGATATCACCCGCGCTGGAGCGTTGCCATTGGATGAAGGATTGAAGCGATGGTGTGTGGTTATGCTCAAAGTTCAGGCAGGCGTTAAGGAGTTCGTCCAGAGAATCTTGCGCGTCATTGCCGAGGCGTTTTTGAAAGGCGCGGAGGCCGCTTATTGTATCAGCGGGGCATGGGCTTTGAAGGAGGGCGGCGAAAAAGGCGTATGGCGTGAGTGTGCGCGCCTTATTGATGAGGGTTTTGAGATAGGTGGTGATTTCGGATTTGGCATGGTTACGCACAGATTTCCACAGGCTTGCTTTGCGGTTATGAGCGAGGGTGAAGAGTGTGTCTTCATCCATGCCAATAAGGGGAGATTTGAGGAGGCAGGCGAGGGTTAAATCGTCGCTTGGTAGGAGCGCAAAATCAGCGGCGGCGAGCATGTCCTGGACGGCGAGTTGGTCGTTGAGGACGATACGGTCGAGGCCGCCGACGGGGATATTGCGTGATTTAAGGCTGCGCATCAATTGGCCGACAAAGGCGTTTCTTGTGCGTACCAAAATCATGATGTCACGGGGTTGTATGGGACGGTTATAGGAGGGGAGGATTTCCTGATTTTTGATCCATGTCTCGATTGTGTCTGCGATGGCTTCGGCGCATTTGGTGCTGCCGCTTTTGTGGTCTTCGATATGGATCGGGGGTTGCCATGTCAGCGAGGTGTTATCGGTTTCATCGTTTTCGAAGAGGGGCCATTGCTCGACTATACCGGCCTGTCCGCGGCGGAAGGCTTCGTGATTGATGTCGCCTATGCCAAGGCCTTTGCGGATGTTTGGATCAGCGAATACGGCGTCCACGGCGGCGAGGACGGATTTGGTGGAGCGGAAGGAAATGTTGAGATCGACCTTTTCCCAGTTTGATTTTGCGGCGGTTATTTTTTCGGCGAAGGTGTTTCGCATGCGGTCAAACTCTTCGGGGGAGGCGCGTTGGAAGCTGTAGATGGATTGTTTTTCATCGCCGACGGTAAAGAGTGTGCGGTTGGTTTCGCTGAGTAATTCCGGTGCGCTGTGGCTTGCGAAAAATTCGGAGCAGAGGGCTTCGATGATGCTCCATTGTTCAGGGTTGGTGTCTTGGGCTTCGTCGATCAGAATGTGGTCGATTCCCTGGTCGAGTTTGTAATGCACCCATGCGCCGCGTGTTTGCATCAATGTGCGCGTTTTGAAGATCAGGTCTTCGTAATCGAGCATGTTATGCTGCGCTTTGATGGCGGTGTATTGGGTAAGAGTTTCGGTTGCGATGAGTAGGAGGTCGCGTGTGAGGGTTGCGATTTGTGCGGATTTTATGGCGTTGAGTGTTGCGTGGATGCGGCTGGCTTCTTCTTGCATGGTGTCACCGAGATGGGGGTTTTGGTCGGTGATTTTCTTGCCCATGAGTTTGGCGCGGATGTCTCCGTTTTGTGTGAGGAAGACATTGGCGTAGGCATCGAAATTTTCGAGGCGTGTTTGGGTGTCTGCGGTAAGAAAGTCATAGATGAGGGCTGCTTTTTCACTGTCTGTTTTTGTGCTTTGCGCCATGGCGTCGGCGCAGCCTTTGATGGCGGCGCGTTCGAAATTCTTATCCTCGCAGGCGATTTTCAAGATGTCGTTTGGGGATTGGTTGGGCAGGATGTCGAGAGATTGGCAGAGCGCATTATAGAGGCCGTCTATGCCGAAATGTTTTTGTAAAATGTCTTCGGTTTGTCCGCGTTCGGAGGCGATTGCGCCGATGAGCTGGCTGATTTGGTCTTCGTTGATTGTGCGCGATAGGTTCTGGAGGGCGGTGTTTACTGGGCTGATTTTGTCTTTGACGGCGCGTGATATGATACGGGTTTTGGCTTGGTTGAGGTAATCACTGGCGGTGCGGTCATCTGCGACTTCGAAGCCGGGGATGAGGTTTGCCTCGAGCGGGAAGCGCGAGAGAATGGATTGACAAAATGCATGAATGGTCATGATTTTGAGGCGACCCGGTGTGTCGATCACATCGGCGAATAATTTACGGGCGGTGGTGAGTTCATAGGGGCTTGGCGCGTGACCGAGTAGGTTTTGGAGTTTGGTGGTGAGGGTGTCTTCGGAGGCGATTGCCCATTCGGAGAGGGTTTCATTGATGCGCAGCGCCATCTCGTTTGCGGCGGCTTTGGTGAAGGTGAGGCCGAGGATTTTATGTGGTGCGCAGCCCGGTAGGATATTGCCGTTTGCATCTTTTTGCGGCAAGAGAAGGCGCAGCACGCGGTCGGTGAGGACTTTGGTTTTTCCTGTCCCCGCTGATGCGCTGACCCAGACCGACGCCATAGGATCAGAGGCGCGGCGTTGCAGGACATTGGGGTCGAGCGGGCGTGAAGATTGGGGGGGGGGCTGATGATCTAGGTTTTCAATGCTCATGCTGCTGCCTCGCCATCTGAATCATCAAGGGCTGCCCATTCTTTGATGCGTGAGAGATGCTCGTAATCATTAAAGCGTGGCAGTTTAGTTGCGCGGGGGATTGCGAAATAGGGGATGTTTTCATCGTTATATGTTTCGATGAGGGTGATGAGGGCGGCTTTTGTGTCGATGAGCATATCATGCGGGTCGTTTGCCTCTGTCGGTTTGCTGCCGTTTAACACCCAATAGCCGAGATAGGCGCAGGGCGTGGGCGCGATGCCTTCGAACCCGCCGTCTTGAACGATGAGTGCCTCGATAGGGAGCTGCGGGTTATCGCCTGTTTCTAATGATTTTTTGGGATAGCTGCCGCCGGATTTATAATCGATGATTGCTGCGCCATCTGGTGTTTTGTCGATGCGGTCGGCGCGGCCATAGACGGTGAAATCGGGGGCTGCGCTGGTGATGGTCATGCTGCCTTTGATTTCGGTTTTATAGGGGGCGGCGTTGTTACGCCACTGCGTTTCTTTATCGAGGAATTGCTGCGTTATTTTTTCAAATCTGGGCCAATAGAAATGCCAATCTTCGGCGGATTGATTTTCATTTTCGAGATGTGATTGGGCGGATTTTAGGATGATATCGCTTGCGTTGGGCGGGATGTGTTTTGGGTTTTGCGTGATGAAATCATCAAGGGAGTCGTGCAGAATTTGACCGCGTAGTGCCGCGTCTGCTTCTTTTTCTAGCGGGTCGAGGACGCGCAAGTTCAGAATGCTGTAGGCGTAAATGGAATAAGGGTCTTTTAGCCATGTCTCGATTTTTGTGATGGAGAGTTTGGTTGGGCGCGCCGATAAGGGCGGTTTTGGTGCGGGGCGCGTGAATGGCTCTAGCTCTGTTGTGTGGTCAAGCTCATTTACCCAATATGCGATGTCGTTTTGGATGAGCGTTTTTGGGTTCATCTTTGCGGCGTTGAGCACTGTTTCCAAGCGGGCGAGCCAGCGGGCGGGGACGGTTGGCGCGCCGTCATTGAGTTTTGAGCGGGTGATGGCGACATTGGGGGCGCATAGCCCTTGGGTGAAGTCATGGGCGGATAGGCCGATGCTGCGCTCGCTTCCGGGGAGGCCGAATTCGGCGCGCATGGGGCGTGACATCCATGGGTCGTGGCCGGGGTCGGGTGGCCATGTGCCTTCGTTAAGACCGCCGAGGATGACGAGGTCGGCGTCGATAAGGCGGGCTTCTAATTGGCCGAGGATTTGCAGGCGAGGATGCGTGCCATAAGTGGGGCGCAATGTTACGCCGTTTAGGAATTGTTGCAGGATTTGTGGGTATTCTTGCGGGGGTATTTCGGGGAAAGTATGAGCCTGATTGAGGAGTTCGGAGAGAATTGCGCTTGCCGCGTTTCCGTCTTCCGCCGCCCAGAGTTTATCACCTGCATGGAGGTTTTCGCAAAGGGTGATATGGGCGTTGAGCAGTGTTTTGAATTGTATTTTTTGATCGGTATTGAACATGCTTAGGAGCGGGGACATGTGCGCAGATATTGTATCGATGAGGGGTTTAAGGGTTTCGTCTTGCCCGTGTTTTTCCCATTGCAAATAAAGGCCGTCGATCCCTTTTGGGGGTTTGAATCCGCGCAGCAAAGACGTTTCGAATTGTTTTAGATTTTGCTGCAAATTCGGGTTTGTGAGCGGGTGTTTCAGCAGGGCAAGCAGGGCGACAGGCGATAGGGATTGTGTGATGGTTTCGATGGACAGGGATAAAAAGCGCCCGACCGATGTTTGTGTTAGCGGTAGGCCAGCTGAGTCGTCGATTTCGATATTCCATCGGCGGCATGCCATGGCGACACGTTTGGCGAGGTTGCGGTCAGGGGTGATTAATGCGGCGGTTTTTTCGGGGTGCTGCAGGGTTTCGCGCATCAGGGCGGCGATGATTTGTGCTTCGTTTTGCGGGGTGTCGCAGTCAAAGCGTTTGAGGTTTTGTGTTGCGGTTTTGAACGTGTCGGGCGCGAGGTCTTGCCATTGTTTTGTTGTTTGCGCAGTGCGCATCAATTCGCTTGTGAGGTGGCGGCGGTGTTTTGAGGTGTCGTGGTCGTTTATATTTGATGGCCATAATGCAACATCTTCGCGGTTGATGTTCATGACAGCTAGGAGATGTTTAAAGCCGTATTGTGGGTGGGATTCGCTGAGTGCGTTCCAGCTTTCTTCGTCGATATGCTCATCCAAGCCGGGCAGGATGATTTGACCGTTTGGTAAGGTGTGGATCGTGTCAAGGAGGTTTGCGACCGATGGAATTGAGCCGGTTGTTCCGGCGGCGATGATGCGGCGTTTTGGCTTTGTCTCGCGCCAAAATGTGCTGAGCGCGTTGATGAGGCGGTTGCGGCGGTCGGCGGCGTCGATGACATTCATGTCGTTTAAGATGGTCGGCCAGACTTCGCTAAGGATTTTTAGGAAATCGAGGGTGACTTGCCAGTGGGTTGCTAAATCTTCGGGGACGAGCGAGGCAAGATCTTTGATGTCCAGATTCTCGGTATAGATTTGGTCGAGCAAATGGCCGAGGGTTTTGGCGAGGTTGAGGGCCTGATCAAAGCCGTGGGGGAAATCTTCGTGTTTGACGATGGCGCGCGCAAGCAGGATTTGGCGCTGCATTCCCGGTAGGGTTGGCGGCAGGTTTAGCAATGTGTCGCTCGCGTTTTGTCCCGTGATGGACAGGGACAGCTCTTCTTCGTCGATATCGCCCAATGCCTGAAGCGCGGGGAGCATGATCGGTTTGCCGTTATTGAGTTGGAGGAAAGCGTCGCGCAAGGTTCGACATGCGCGGCGGGTTGGCAAGAGGATGAGGATATCGGGCAGCGATTCGGGTGTATCCTTATATTCGTCGAGAAGGCGGCTTGCGAGGGCTTTGGCGAAGGGAATGCCTGCGGGGATCGTGAATAGTCTTTGCATTTTATCCCCTGACATCGTTACTACGCTTGAGACGTATTTCAATACGATTTGTCGCTTGTGCCTTGTCGGCGAATACAATGCTTTGACTGGCTTTTTGCATTTTATGTCTCCGACAGATCGATTTGTTTATAGGCCGCGTCTACTGCCTCTAAATCTTTTGGTGTGCTGATGTGGTGCCACTCGCCGTGATGGATGATGGCGTGGAGGCGGCCTTCGGCCTCGGCTTTGTCCATAAGGGTGAGGTAGGAGAATGCGTCATCGGGCGCGTCATCGAAAATGCGGGGATGGTTGATGCGCATTGAGGTGAACATATATTCGCCGCTTTTATCAAGGGAGCGGATGGGCAGGCCGTTTTCGGAAAGGGTGTAGTCGCCTACGCCGTGGGTCAGGGTCATGGAGGCGACGGGTTGTAAGAGGATAAGGATATCCATTGTTTCATCATCCCATGTATCGCGCATGGCGTTGAGGGTGTTTTGCTGCGCAGGGTTTTGTGCGTTATCCCATAGGCCATCGCCACTTAAGACGTAAAAAGCATCATCAAAATGCTGCAACATATTTTTGATTCCGCCGCCTGTATCGAGGAGGTTTTCTTCAAATGTTGTATGGGATTTGAATTCGGGGCGGGCGGATATGCATGCGTTGATTTGATCGGGCAGGTAATGCGTGTTGAGGGCGATTTCATTGATCCCAGCCACATGAAGATGGTCGAGGGTACGATCGAGCAGGGTTTTGTTGTTTACCGTTACGAGTGGTTTTGGAGTGTTGTTTGTGTAAGGGCGCAGGCGCGAGCCTAGTCCTGCGGCGAGGATGAATGCTTTGTTGGGAGTTTTGGCGGTATTGGGTGACATCAAACCTGCTGTATGTGGATTTTTCTGTGTGTTTCGCAATTGTCGCTGTTTGAGAGGGTGATGTCCAGATATTCGCTGGGTTTATATGCGCCTAAACGCTCGGGCCATTCGATGATTGTGATGGCGTCGTAGCATGCTTCTTCCCAGCCGAGCTGCAGAATTTCGTCGGGTTCTTCGATGCGATAGAGGTCATAATGATAGATAGGCGCGGTGTCGCAGTCATAGGTTTGTAAGAGTGTGAAGGTCGGGCTTAGGACTTCGAGGTCGGGATCAGCGCTTAGAGCGCGGATGAGTGCGCGGGCGAAGACGGTTTTGCCCATACCGAGCGTGCCGTTGAGTAGGATTATTTTTGGTGCGGCGATGGTCGCGGCTAAATCTTGCGCCGCTTTGACCGTGTCGTTTTCGGATGTTGATGTGATGGTTGTCATGATGCTTTTTTGATGGGCAATTTCAGCGGTGTTTCTTGCGCGGTGAGTGGGATAAACATGGTGACGGTAGTGCCTTTTTTGTTCTGGCTTTTGATATCAATGCTGCCGCCGTGAAGGGCGATGATGTTTTTCACAAGCGATAGGCCTAGCCCTGCGCCACTGCGGGAGAGGTGTTTGTCATTGGGGCCGTTTTGGGCGCGCTCGAATGGGGCGAAGACGCGGCTGCGGTCTTCTTTAGGGATGCCGACGCCGTTGTCGATGACTTTGATTTCGAGGCCGTCTTTTTTGCGTTTCGCGGTGAGTGCAATTTCGCCTTTTTCGGGGGTGAAATTGATGGCGTTGCGAATGACGTTGATGATTGCTTGTTTGAGGCGTTTTTCATCGGCGGAGATTTTGCCGATATTTTGGGCACAGGTGACTTTGATTTCGATATTCTTTTTGCGGGCCCAATCGCTGACGAGGTCGCTGATGGATTGGATGAATGGAAGGACATCGACGTCTTCGTTGTTGAGGGTCATGTATCCAGCTTCGAGGCTTGAGAGGTCAAGGATATCGTTGATGAGGCCGAGGAGGCGTGTGCTGGCGTCATTGATGTCATGGGTGTATTCTTTTTGGCGGTCATTGAGCTTGCCGAAATATTCCTGATCCAGGATTTCGTTAAAGCCCATAATCGCGTTGAGCGGTGTGCGCAGTTGATAGGAGACATTGGCGAGGAAGTCGAGTTTAAGTTGTTCGGCGGCTTCAAGGGCTGCGTTTTTTTCGCGCAGGGCGTTTTCAACACGCATGGTGTCTGTTACGTCGATATAGGTGATTAGCACGCCGCCATCGGGCAAGGGGACGGTGGAATAGTCGATGAGGCTGCCGTCGGCGCGTCTGAGGCGGCCTTCATGCATGATGCGGTCTAATCCCTTGGCGATGAGTTCTTCGCGCTTGGCGGGCCATTCTTTTTTGTTGAAGAAGTTTTGTTTTTTATCGATTAGTTTCGAGATATGCGGCTCGCCGTTTAAATCTTCGGGGTTAAAGCCCCAGAGGCGACCAAAAGCGGGGTTCCAGAGTTTGAGGCGGCCATCACCCCCATACACTGCGACGCCTTCGCCGAGGTTATCGAGTGTTTCTTTTTGCACCGCGATGAGGGTGTTATAGGACGATTCAAGTTCTAGGCGGCTGGTAACGTCTTCGAAGGTCATCATGAGCCCGCCGAGGGAATGCGGCACGACGAGCATGCGCAGCGCGCTTCCGTCGGGGAGATAGAGCATGTCTTCATGTGCTTTGATCAGGCCGGTGAACATATCAAGCCAGCTTTGTTTGAAGCGGCGGAAATCGGCTTGTTCAGGGAGGCGGCGGGTTTCGCGGAGTTTTTCCATGAGGTCGCCGAGTTTTGGTCGCTTGTTGAGCCAGCCTTCTTCGAGGCCCCAGAGTTGGGCGAAGGAGGAATTGTAGAATTCCAAGGATTGGTCGCTGCCGAAGATACCGATGGCGGATTGGAGTTGTTCCAATAATTCGCGGTTGGATGATTGGAAGCGTTTTAGCTCTTCGCCTACTGATTCGAGGCGGCTGATATCTTGTCCCATGCCGAGTGTCATTTCGGCAAGCGGGATTGGGGTTTCGCGAAGGCGCATGAAGATGCGTTTGCCACTGATGATGACATGGGCTTCGGATACTTGTTCGATGCCGCTGTCATGGGCTTTTTTGGCGAGTTCGGCGCCGATGATGGCTTTGTTTTTGATGCTGGCTGATTTTCGGGTTGCGCCGGTTAATTCTTTTTGCTGCTCAATGATCACTTCTTCTTTTTCGCTGAGTGCGTTTGAATAGGCGTGGTTGACCCAGATGATTGTTTGGTTTTCATCGCGCAGCCAACAGGGGAAGGGGAAGTTATCGAGGGCTTCTCTGTATTTCTTTTGCTGGCTATCGGTTTCGCGTTTGTTGATTTCGAAATTTTTCTGTGCGAGGCATTCATCGGTGATGTCTTCGACCCAGATGATGTCAAAGCGCTCGCGGGCATCCAAGTCATTGCCTTGGGAGCCTGAGAATTTGTAGTGCTTTGATTCGTCGAATCGTTGGGTTATGAGTGTGAAATGCGTTGCCTTTTCCTGAAGACGGTCGAAATACCCTTCGAGGGCGGCAGAATCGCTGGGGGGGAGGACGCTTTGGATATCGCCGAGGGTTTTTATCGTCTCTAAGCCGAGGATGTCGCAGAACCCTTGGGAATAGACAACGGAACCATCATTGGCAAAGCCGCAATATTCGCCAGGGAATGCGGTGATGAATGCTTCCAGGCGGGCTTTTTCGCGCAGATATTTATCCTCACCAGACAGTTTGGTGAGGAGTTTTTTAAGCGGCGAATTGTTTGATGTCGAAACGGTTTTGCTCACAATGAATTGAGCTTACAAAATTACGGTGCGTGCGTCATGTAAAAATATGCGTCTTTCTGCAAGCATATTGATGGCGCGGGCTAAAACGCGTGATTCGATGTCGCGTCCGGCGGCTTGCATTTTCTTAGGAGTATAGGCATGGGTGATGCGCATGATCTCCTGTTCGATGATTGGGCCTTCATCCAAATCAGACGATGCGAAATGAGCGGTTGCGCCGATGATTTTGACGCCGCGCTCATAGGCTTGATGATAGGGTTTTGCCCCTTTGAAACCGGGCAGGAAAGAATGGTGGATATTGATGATGCGCCCTTCGAATGCGTTAGAGAATTCTGTGCTGAGGATTTGCATGTAGCGGGCAAGAGCGATGAGCTCGCTGCCTGTTTCTTCGATGATCTTTTTAACGGCGGCTTCTTGTTGCGGTTTTGTCTCTTTTGTAACGGGGAGATGGTGGAAGGGAATGTTGTGATGCTCCGCGATGTCACGGCATGTATCGTGGTTTGAGACGATGGCGGTGATTTCGATGGGCAGGAGTTTGCTTTTTTGGCGATAGAGGAGGTCGTTGAGGCAATGGTCTTCTTTTGACACCATGATCAGGGTTTTGAGCGGTTTGGAGAGGTCTTTGACTTCCCATGTCATGGCGAAGCTATCGGCGGTTTGGGTGAAACGTTCGGTGAAACGATCTGCGGATCCGTCCTGTAGGGGGGAGAAGACGACGCGCATGAAAAATTGTCCTGAAAGCGGGTCGTTGAACTGCGCGGATTCCTCGATGTTGCATTCGTTGTTGGCAAGGCATGTTGCAACGGCGGCAACGATGCCGGGTTTATCGTCGCAATGGAGGCGGAGTACGTTCATAAGTCGCTTTCTTTTGCTTTTTTCACATTGGTGCGTGCTACGCGTATTTTTAATACGAGCCGCCGCTTGTGCCTAGTGAAAAAACAAAATTATGTGACTTAATATGCTGAAAGTGAAGTCAATGTTTTATGATTTTAAGCTCTTTGCCGTATCAACAAACTGCTCTACGCAGGCATTGAACATTTGATTGTCGTCTTTTAGGTTTCCCGCATCGTCGAAGGCATTGCCCGCATTTCCTAATGAGAATTGTTTGGGAATGACGTGGGTTCCGTGCATGGCGATGTTGGTGAGTAGGTTGCGCAGTTCGGGGAGCATGCGCATGCCGCCCATTCCACCGGGGGATGCGGCCATGATGGCGGTGATTTTGCCTTGGAAACAGTTTGTATTGTCTTCGCCGGGGCGTGACATCCAGTCGAGCGTGTTTTTCAAAAGCGGTGTCAGGCTGGAGTTATATTCGGGGCATGATACGAGAAAGCCATCATGTTCCATGAATAGTTTTTTGAGTTTTTTGGCGTTTTCAGGAAGACCGTGTTCGGCTTCGTAATCTTCGCACACAATCGGCATGTCGTAATCGGCGAGGTCGATGAAGGTGACGGTCGCGCCAAGTTCTTTGGCTTTTTCGGATGCGGCTTTGGCCAGTTTTTTATTGAGTGACCCTTTGCGGGCGCTTCCGGCGAAAAAAATGAGCTTGGCTGACATATGTGTTTATTCCTTAATATCTGTAATCGTCTTTTTTGAACGGTCCTTTTACATCGACGTCGATGTATTTGGCTTGTTCTTCAGATAGAGAGCTAAGTTTCGCGCCAACCTTTTCAAGGTGGAGGGCGGCAACTTTTTCATCGAGGTGTTTAGGAAGCACGTAAACTTTGTTTTCGTAGTTATCGGCGTTTTTCCAAAGCTCGATCTGTGCCAATGTTTGGTTGGTGAAAGATGCGCTCATCACGAAGGATGGGTGACCCGTTGCACAACCGAGATTGACGAGGCGTCCTTCGGCGAGGAGCAAGATGCGCTTGCCGCTTGGGAATTCGATTTGGTCGACTTGTGGTTTGATGTTTGTCCATTTCATGTTGCGAAGTGGCTCGACCTGAATTTCGTTATCGAAGTGACCGATGTTACATACGATTGCGTTGTCTTTCATCTCGCGCATGTGGTCAACGGTGATGATGTCTTTGTTTCCGGTTGTTGTGATGAAGATATCGGCGCGGGGTGCGGCGTCTTCCATTGTGACAACTTCGAACCCTTCCATTGCGGCCTGAAGGGCGCAGATTGGATCGACTTCGGAAACCAGAACGCGACAACCAGCAGAGCGAAGGGATTCGGCGGTGCCTTTACCAACATCACCGAAACCGGCAACCATGGCGACTTTACCGGACATCATGACGTCCGTTGCGCGGCGGATCGCATCCACAGCGGATTCGCGACAGCCATATTTATTGTCGAATTTAGATTTTGTAACGGAATCGTTCACGTTAATGGCGGGACATTTTAATGTGCCCGCTTTCGCCATTTCATAGAGACGGTGAACGCCAGTTGTTGTTTCTTCGGATAGCCCTTTGATATCTTTCATCAATTCGGGAAATTTTTCATGCATGCGAACGGTGAGGTCAGCGCCATCATCAAGGATCATGTTGGGTGTCCAGCCATTGGGGCCAGTGATTGTTTGGTCGATTGCCCAGATAAACTCTTCTTCGCTCATGCCTTTTTTGGCGAAGACGGGGGTGCCAGCGGCGGCAACGGCGGCTGCGGCGTGGTCTTGGGTGGAGAAGATGTTACATGAGCTCCAGCGAACAGTTGCGCCAAGCTCTTGTAATGTTTCGATGAGAACGGCGGTTTGGATGGTCATATGAAGACAGCCAACGATGCGTGCGCCTTCTAATGGTTTTTTGCCTTTATATTCTTCACGGGTGGCCATGAGACCCGGCATTTCAATCTCTGCCATCTCAATTTCTTTGCGCCCCCACTCGGCTAGGTTTATATCTGTGATCCAGTAATCATTTTCTAAGCTTTGTGGTAGTGCAGACATTTTGCTTTTCTCCGTAAAATTAAGTACAATGGCATAGTTGGTGTTTTTCTATGCCAAATCAAGTATGAATACACAAAGTTTTTATCTAAAATTAATCTTTTGTTAACTAAGCAGAGAGTATAATAGGGTCAATGGTTAAAGGATTTAACGCAGAAAGCGAAAAACCGCAGTTTATTTATAAGCAAACGGTTAAAAGCGAAAATGTTTACGAAATCCTTATGTTTCGCTCTAAAGGCGGGCCAGGACAGGGAAAATACGAAATTGTCGGTGATTATACAGTCATAGACGAAGACGAAAATTTAGAACTGTCTGAGCAGAAAGTAAAAAATGTCATCAGCCTGTTAAATGGCAAAGACGATTTAAAGGAATTGGGTAACTTAACCAAAACAAGGGTTTTATTTACGATAGTTCCAAAGAAGTCTGAAGATGATCCCACAAAAATAATTTTCCGCAATCATGACGGAAAGGGGACATCAGAAGAAAATGCGGTGTTAACAATAGAAAAAGGTGTTTTAAATGAATCCCAGATCAGAATTCCAGAATCGGAGTAATCCAGAACAGCGCCTTGCAGCTTTAGTTGGTGCTACCTTATCAGCATATAACTCGGTTGGAGGTCCTCCTCCAGGTCTTAAGCTTGGTGCTGAAAGACATGCTACAATTGAAACTAGTGGCCCAAGCCCAATGGATGGAAAATTCTAATGTAATGTTTCAATCTGCGTAAAAAAATAAAAAATTTAAAAAATAGAGGTGTTATAAATGAAACCATTAATTCAAAGCTTTAGTACTGTTCCCATGTTTAACCCAACTCGTGCGCCTGCGCATGAGGGATTGGGCGGCAGTTTCGCAAACGGTAATTCTTCAATTGTTCAAGATGTTGACCCTGCAGCTGTTGATGCGGCTATTCCTACGCGGAGTGTTGACGCTGTTAACAGTTTTGCGCCAGTTTTACCTGCGTATGAAGCGGCTCAACCTGCTTAATCTTTTAAATCGCGATGCTCGATATGGGTTTGGAGGCTTTGGCCTTTGAGCCACTGTCCGAGTGTTTCCACTGTAAAAACTGATCTATGGCGGCCACCGGTGCAGCCGATGGCTATTGTGAGGTAGCTTTTCCCTTCGTGAGCATATCGGGGGATGAGCGGCTCTAATAGCGATTTAAAGTTTTCGATGAATGTTTCGAAATCTTTATCCCCCTTTATATAATCTCCAACATCCTTATCTTTGCCCGTTTTGGGCTTTAAATCTTTTACCCAATGCGGGTTTTGGAGGAAGCGGACATCCATGACGATGTCGGCTTCGCGCGGTATGCCGCCCCGAAAGCCAAAGGACATGAGGGATATGATGAGGTCTTTTTGGTTGTCGGGTTTGAAATGTCCTTCGAGGATATGGCGTAGATCGTGGATGCTGAGTTGTGATGTGTCGATGACGATGTCGGCGTTTTCGCGCAATGGATCCATGATGGCGCGTTCCTCGGCGATGCCCAAAGCGACCGGACGATCGGCGGCGAGTGGATGGCGACGGCGGGTTTCGGTGAAGCGTTTATGCAATACCGTGTTATCGCATGTCACAAAGAGCAATTTAGCGTCGTGATGTTTTGCGGTGTCGAGCAGGGTTTGCACGTCGAATTCCCGGCTTCTTGTGTCTATGCCGATTGCGATGGGAGTGTTTGGGGCGTGGCTTGATTTTAGGAGATTAGGCAAGAGGGAGAGGGGCAGATTATCGAATGCTTCGAAGCCGAAATCTTCGAGCGTTTTTAAAACGGTTGCTAACCCTGCGCCAGATAAGCCGGTGACGATGAGAAGCGGGTTTTTATGCATCTTATTTAGCCTTTAATATGACGTTAAAACGGGCGCCGATGATGTTGCCGTCTGCGTCTCTGCGGTTTTCGGCGAAGATTTCACCGCGATGTGATTCAATGATTTGTTTGGAGATAGAGAGGCCGAGGCCTGAATTTTGGCCGTAAAATTCGTCCGGGCGCTGGGTGTAGAAGCGATCAAATATGGTTTCTAGTTTGTTTTCCGGTATGCCTTGTCCTTCATCATCGATGTGGATTGCGATGAGGTTTTCACCGCGGTTGATTGTAATTGTGACGGTGTCCCCTTCTTTTGAAAAGGAAAGTGCGTTGTCGATGAGGTTTTGGAAGACTTGGAGTAATCGCGTTTTTGCGCCTCTTGTGATGCTATTTTGCCCCTTGTTTGTTACGAGGCGAATTGTTTTTCCGTTGGTTGTTTTAAATGTCTCTTCATTTTCTTTGGTGGTGGTTTTACGCTGTATTGGATCTTTATAGCTTTCCAATAGCTGACATATAATGTCGTTGATTTTGATTGTGCTGAAGGCTTCGCGTGATAATTCAGCGTCAAGGCGGGAGGCGGATGAGATGTCTGTTATAAGCCTGTCCATGCGCTGGATATCGTGATTGATAATCGCCATTAGCTTTTCGCGGTCTTCTTGTTTGCTCACGCGTTGCAGTGTTTCAATCGCGCTTTTGAGAGAGGTTAGAGGGTTTTTTAGCTCATGTGAGACATCGGCGGCAAAACTCTCAATTGAATCCATTTTTGCCCATAATGCATCGGTCATTGAACGCAATACGACAGAGAGGTCACCGATTTCATCATAACGTTGGCTGAGGTCTGGGATGTCGTCACCTGTTGCACGTCCTGTTCGAACGGCTTCGGCGGCTTTGGCGAGTTTTTTTAATGGGTTTGCGATGGCATTGGCTAAGAAAATGGACAGGAATAGTGTGATGAGTAATGTCGCGAGAAAGATTTTTATAATGCCGCTCCATACTTCGCCAATGGCGGCTTTTATATCACGCCCTTCGCGCAGGATTATAATCGCGCCAATTGTCTCGTCATTTTGAATGATAGGCAGGCCAGCCGATAGCAGGATTTCATCGTCGGCATCTTGCCATGCAGACAGGCTTGGTAAGCCAGAGAGTGCGTTGTCTAGGTCGGGCACGTTTAAGCCGTTGTCAGTGTTTTCAGGATATTTTGGGATTGCTTTGGTATCCGGGAGCAAGTTTGTAATGATGCCTGCTGTGTTTTTTAAGATTTTAATAGATTGCAATTCTTCGCGGCGGGAGGATTTGTTAGAGGATGCTTTTTGGCTGAAAACCAGATTGGCATTTTTGTCGTAAACTTGAACGTGTTGATCTGTTCCCTTTATGATTTGTGCGATTTTGTCTTTGGTTGTTTGAGCATTTATATCTGATCCACTGATGGCAATGGCGATGATATCGGCTTCGCGCTCAAAATTTTCGAGTTTTGTTTCAATGATGTTGTTTTGATATTGTCCAAGATAGAGCACACCAAATAAGAGTGTAATCAAAGCGATCATATTGACAGATATGATTTTTAGGGTGAGGCTTGTGATCCTGCGTTCCGGGCCTCCCCAATATAGATCGAAGATATGATCAAGTTCGGGCAGTTCGGGTTGTTTGGGGACGTAGCGGAACCAGCGGGCTTTACTCTTCCGAGAATCTGTAGCCTGCGCCGTAGACTGCTTCGATACGGTCGAAATCTGGATCGGTTTTTTTGAATTTTTGTCGGACACGTTTTATATGCGAATCTATTGTTCTGTCATCGACATAAATTGTCTCACCATATGCCGCTTCAATCAACTGGTCTCTGCTTTTTACGTGTCCTGGATTTGCGGTGAGTGTTTTAAGAAGGAGGTATTCGGTGACGGTAAGCGGGACTGGCTCGCCTTTCCATGCGCATAAATAGCGGTCGTCATCGAGGATCATATCACCAAGACGAATGGTTTTTTCTTCGTTTTGTGCTTCGTTTTGAAGTTTTTGGCGTCTTAACAATGTGCGGATGCGTTCGATGAGCAGGCGTTGGGAGAATGGTTTGGTGATGTAATCATCCGCGCCCATGCGAAGACCAAGGACTTGGTCGACTTCGTCATCTTTTGAAGTGAGAAATATGATTGGAAGGGTTTGGTTGGTTTTGCGGATGTTTTCGAGGAGCTCTAAGCCGTCCATGCGCGGCATTTTTACATCCAGCACAGCTAGGTTTGGTTTTTCTTCTTGAATGCCCTGAAGTCCAGCTTCGCCATCGTTGAATGTTTTGACGATAAAGCCTTCAGATTCCAACGCCATGGATACTGAGGTTGTGATATTTCTATCGTCATCGACTAGGACTATTTTTTCGCTCATTCTTAATTATGCCCTGAATTCTCCAAATCATGCAAGACATGTCCCGCAAGGTAGAGTGAGCCAGTGATGAGGATATGCGCTGGAGGGTCTGATTTTAGAAGGGTTAGCGCGTCTTTGAATGAATTTGCGGTTAAATGCGGTGTTGCGGTGATCGCGTTGCTGAGCTCGCTTGTTTTTAATGCGAGTGGTTCGTTGGGCAATTGTGTTGCGATGAGGGTGTCGCATTGATCAATGAATGTTCTTACGAAATTTTTAGGGTCTTTGTGTTTCATCATGCATAGGATGATTGCGATTTTGCCGTCTTTTTTTAGTGATTTGAGATGTTCGGCGATTGCTTTTCCCGCGTCTTCGTTATGACCGCCATCGAGCCAGATTGAAGTGGTGTCGGGAAGGTCATAGGCTTTTGAAGGGAGTTTTTGCATGCGTGCGGGCCAGTGGATGGATTGGAGGCCTTGGTTGATTTGCTCGCGTGTTACGGGGAATTGATCCTGCAGGGTATCAATGGTGGTGAGCGCGGTGTTTATATTGCCGATCTGATGCTGGCCTTTGAGGGCGGGCGGGTCGTATTGATCGAGATGTGGTGCGCTTTGCACCAATGTTGCACCAACTTTTTTGGCTTGTCTTTCAAAGACTTCGTATACGTCTTCGTTGTTTTGTGCGCCGATAATGCAAGGCGTGTGATCCTTCATGATCCCTGCTTTTTCGGAGGCGACGAATTCATATGTATCGCCTAAAAACTCAGTATGGTCGAGGCCGATTGTATTAATGATTGTGGCTGAGGCTGCGGCGGCTGGGATGATATTTGTGCAATCAAGGCGCCCGCCCATGCCTACTTCCAAGAGGCATATATCAGCGGGGGTGCGGGCGAAAGCGGCGAAGGCGATCGCGGTTGTGATTTCAAAGAATGTGCAGCTATCGCCGCCGTTTTTGTCCAAGGCTTCGTCGATGAGGGATTCGAGGCTTTCATTGTCGATCTGTTTCCCGTTTAAAACGATCCTTTCGTTGAAGCGGATGAGGTGTGGGGATGTGTATGTGTGGACTTTATATCCTGCTGCTTCGTATATGCTTTTTAGGGTGGCGATGATTGAGCCCTTGCCGTTTGTTCCTGCGACGTGGATGACGGGGGGGAGTTTGATGTGTGGATTGTCGAATGCGTTTAGCAGGTTGAGAAAAGGCGGTCGAAAGGACAGGTCGATCGTTTTGTCACGATTGAGAGTGTAGAGCGTGTAGAGCTTTTCTTCTAATGTTTTTGACGGGTGTTTGAGGTCGCTTTCGTACATTTTTGCTATGTACTTTTCTATGCGGCTTTTTTGATGGGTTGCATGAGGAGGCTTAGCATGCGGCCTAATGTTTCATGCAACTCACTGCGCTGTACGACCTGATCAACGATTCCGTGTTCGCGTAGGTATTCCGCCGTTTGGAAATCATCGGGGAGGGTTTCGCGGACGGTTTCTTCGATCACGCGGCGTCCGGCAAAGCCAATTGTCGCGCCTGGTTCGGCGATGTGGATATCACCAACCATTGCAAATGAGGCGCTTACGCCGCCTGTTGTCGGATCGGTGAGAAGGACGATATATGGAAGTTTTGCGTCTTTGACCATTTCCACGGCAATGATGGAGCGCGGCATTTGGATAAGCGAGAGCATGCCTTCTTGCATGCGTGCGCCGCCGGATGCGGGAATGACGATGAGGGCGGATTTTGTTTTGACCGCTTCTTCTGCGGCCTTGACGATGCTTTCGCCCACGCGTGCGCCCATAGAGCCGCCCATGAAGCTGAAATTAAAGGCGGCGATGACGGTTTTATTGCCGCCAATTGTGCCTGTTGCGATTGTGATGGCGTCTTTGAGGCCTGTTTTGTTTTGGGTCTCTTTGAGGCGGTCGGCGTATTTTTTGCGATCTTTGAATTTGAGCGGGTCATGCGCGACTTCGGGGAGGTCGAGGGTTTTGTAGTCGCCTTTATCGAACATGAGTTTGAGACGTTCAGGGACGGTAATTCGAAGGTGATGGCCGCAGTGATAGCAAACTTTGTCATTGGCTTCGAGGTCGCGGTTGAAAAGCATACCTTCGCATTTGGGGCATTTGTCCCATAGATTGTCGGGGATGTCCTTTTGATCGCTCACGATTGAGCGGATTTTTGGGGGCAGTATGTCAGAGAGCCAGTTCATTTGTCATTTCCTTTTGCTTTTTCAGTGCGTTGCTGCACTTCTAAAGTATTAAAATACTCGTCGTCGTTTGCGCCTGCTGGAAAACCAAAATTAAACGACAAAACTATCTTCATTTATCGGTGTTTATGAGGTTTTTGAGGCTATAAGTCAAGCTTTGAGGGCATCGCTTAGGGCTTTGACCTGTGTAGAGACTTTCTCGGCGAGTTTGGGGTCGTTGCCGTTATCGGCGATTGTTTGCACGATGGATGATCCAACGACAACCGCGTCACCAATGGCGCCCATTTGCGCCGCATCTTCGGGGGTTTTAATGCCGAAGCCGATAGCGACAGGCATGTTTGATTGCTTTTTGATGGCGGCAATGTGGGGGGTGATGGACGATAGATCAGCCTTTTTTGAGCCAGTGACGCCGGTGATTGAGACGTAATAGAGGAAGCCGCTTGCGCCGCGAAGAAGCTTATCGAGGCGGGCTTTGTCGGTTGTAGGGGTGACGAGGCGGATGAGGTTTAGATTTGTGTCTTTGGCAGCAGTTTCGAGCTCGCTTGATTCTTCGGGCGGGAGGTCGACGATGATGAGGCCGTCTACGCCCGCGTTTTGCGCGTCTTTACAAAATTTTTCAATGCCATATGCGTGGATTGGATTGATATAGCCCATGAGGATAATGGGCGTGTTGTCGTTACCTGTGCGGAATTCGCGGACCATGTCGAGGGTTTTGATCATGTTTGCGCCGCCTTTAAGTGCGCGCTGGCTTGCGAGATCAATGACGGGGCCATCGGCCATGGGGTCCGTGAAGGGCATGCCGAGTTCGATGATATCCGCGCCAGCATCGGGCAGGGCTTTTAGCACGCTGAGGCTTTGGTCATGGTTTGGGTCGCCAGCGGTGATGAATGTCACGAGGGCGGGGCGGGTAAGGGCGGTGAGTGTTTTATCGATTCTAGTCATTATTAATTCCTATATGGACGAGGACTTCGTTGATGCCGTCTTCAAAGAAGCGGGGGCCGTAGACTTCGAAATCGGTGGCGTAGGAGCGGGGGAGGTCTTCGCTGCTCCAGATGGCTTTCCATGTTTCGATGAGGGCGTCTGGCTGTTTTCCTGCGGCGCTCATAACGGCGTATTCTTGGGATTTTACGCCTACGTGGTGCATGGTGTCTGGGGTTTTGACTTCTGATACGCGGTAGCCGATGGTGAGGCGGTATGGTTTTTCGTGGTCGCCTTGGTAGTCGCTATAGACGGCGTAGATGACGTCATCGGTTTTACCCGGGACGAATTGGCCGATGCTTTCTTTGAAGAAGCGTTCCCATAGGGCGTTGATATCATCGGTGGCTTTTTCGTTGTCGGTGATGATGGATACGCCGACGACGTCAAATGATTCGACTTCGGCAAGGCCTGCTTTGACTTCGTAATTATCTGCCATCTTATCTGCCTTTATATTTCAACGCCGAGTTTTTCTGCGATTGTGAAGATGTCTTTGTCGCCGCGGCCGCATAGGTTCATCACAAGGATATGATCTTTGTCGTAGTCGCCAGCGATTTTGATGACGTGGGCGAGGGCGTGCGCGGGTTCTAACGCGGGCAGGATGCCTTCGAATTTGGCGCAGGTTTGGAACGCGCTGAGGGCTTCGTCGTCAGTGACGCTCACATATTGGACGCGTTTTTGATCAAAGAGCCATGCATGTTCAGGGCCGATGCCGGGGTAATCGAGACCAGCGGAGATTGAATGCGCCTCTGTGATTTGACCGTCTGCATCTTGGAGGAAATAGCTTTGCATGCCGTGGAGGATGCCCGGTGTGCCGCCTGTTAGGCTGGCTGCGTGTTGATCGGTGTCGGTGCCCATACCGCCGGCTTCGACGCCGATGAGGTTCACTTCAGGGTCATCGAGGAACGGATGCATCAGGCCGAGGGCATTTGACCCGCCGCCGATACATGCCACGAGTGTGTCGGGGAGGCGGCCTTCGCGTTCCATCATTTGTTCGCGCAGTTCGGTTCCGATGACAGATTGGAAATCTCGGATCATGGCGGGGAATGGATGTGGGCCAGCGACAGTGCCGATGAGGTAATATGTGTCATGAACATTTGTGACCCAATCACGCATCGCATCATTCATGGCATCTTTTAGCGTGCCGGAGCCGGATGTAACGGGGCGTATATCCGCGCCGAGGAGCTTCATGCGGAATACATTGGGCGCTTGGCGTTCGATGTCGGTTGCGCCCATGAAAACGGTGCATGGAATGTCAAATAGGGCGCAGACGGTTGCGGTTGCAACGCCGTGCTGACCCGCGCCTGTTTCAGCGATGATGCGGGTTTTTCCCATGCGTTTGGCGAGGAGAACCTGTCCGATGCAGTGGTTGATTTTATGTGCGCCTGTATGATTTAGCTCATCACGTTTGAAATATATTTTCGCGCCGCCAAGCTCTTCGGTTAGGCGTTTGGCGAAGTATAAGGGGGATGGACGGCCAATATAATGTTTGGCGAGGTCTTCAAATTCTTCCCAGAATGCGGGGTCGGCTTTGGCCTCGTTCCATGCTTGTTCCACCGATAGGATAAGCGGCATGAGGGTTTCAGCAACGTAGCGACCGCCATAGGCACCGAAATGCCCTTTGTCGTCAGGTTGGTTTTTAAAAGAATTGGCTTTGTTTTTAACTGTCATGGGCGGTTTATAGCGCTTTTTTTGACAGGATGCGAGATGATTTTGGTTTTTGTTTTGTCTTTGATGGTTAAAAGCATATATCGTGTTTTGATATTTTTTGAGGACATTATATGCATTCATCCGATACCCCCCTTCCTGATCAACCCTATGGCACGCAAAAGATTAGTTTTTTAGAGTTTGTTGCCTTGCTTGCGATGACCATGTCTTTGGTGGCGTTGTCGATTGATGCGATGTTGCCCGCGTTGCCCAATATTGCCGAGGAATTTGGTGTTGTGGGGGCGAATACGACGCAGTTTGTGATTACGCTTTTATTTGCAGGGTTGTCGATCGGGCAGTTGGTGGCGGGCCCGCTATCGGATCGGATAGGGCGAAAGACATGTATTTATATCGGATTTTTCTTTTTCTTTTTGGGATCTTTGCTTTGTTATTTTGCGCCGTCTTTTGAAGTGATGCTAGCAGGGCGTTTTATTCAGGGAATCGGTGCGGGTGCGCCGCGTATTGTGAGCATTGCGATTGTTCGTGATCGATATTCGGGGCGCGATATGGCGCGGGTGATGTCTTATATTATGGGGGTTTTTATCTTTGTGCCTGCGCTTGCGCCATCGATTGGTCAGGCCATCATGCTGGTTAGTGATTGGCGTACGATTTTCATGGTTTTTGTTGCGATGGTGACCGGATTGTCTCTATGGATTTCCTTTCGGTTAAACGAAACGTTGCGTCCTGAAGATGTTCGCTCTTTCACGTTTCCTGTCCTGTGGAGCGGTGTTAAGACGGTTTGTAGCAACCGCATGACGCTTTGTTATATGATTGCTGCGGGTTGCGTTTTTGGGGCATTTATCGGGTATTTGAATTCCTCACAATTGATCTTTCAAGATTATTACGATGTCGGTGATTTGTTTCCGATTTATTTCGGATTGACGGCTTTGGCGCTTGGCGCGGCGTTTTTTGCGAATGCGCAGCTTGTGCGGGTGTTTGGGATGCGGGTTGTTATCTTTTGGGCTTTGATCGTTATGGCGGGGCTTGCGGTGGTGTTTTCGCTTTATGAGTTCTGGGTGCATGGCGTTGTGCCATTGCCTGTGTTTATGGTTTTTATCATGAGCAGTGCGTTTTGTATGGGGATGTTGTTTGGTAATTTCAATGCGCTTGCGATGGAGCCAATGGGGCATTTGGCGGGGATGGCATCGGCGGTGATCGGGTGTGTTTCTTTAATTATATCAGTGACGGCGGGCGGCATTATTGGCCAGCTTTATAGCGGGACATTGCTTCCCGTGACATTGGGGTTTTTGATTTTGTCTCTTTTGTCGCTGTTGATGATGCGTTTGGTGGAAAAGAAGCTGCCCGTATAGGTTAGGCAGCTTTTACAGCGTCGATAAAGCTTTTGATTTTGGCCGTGTCTTTGATGCCGGGTGCGGATTCAACGCCGCTGGAGATGTCTAGCGAGTTTGGTTTTAGAATGTTGAGGGCGTCTTTTACGTTGCTTGCGTCGAGGCCGCCAGAAAGCATCCATGGCTTTTTGAAATCTCTGTCTTTGAGGATGTTCCAATCAAAGCTTTCACCTGTGCCGCCAGGAAGTTTCGCACCAGCAGGTTTGGCGTCGAAGAGGAGCCAGTCGGCGGCGCTCTCATAGCCTTCAACATCGGAGAGGTCATCTTCGCTTGCGACGCGGATGGCTTTGATGACAGGCATTGAAAAGCGTTCTTTGATTTCGTTGATGCGCCCCGGGCTTTCGTCGCCGTGGAGTTGAACCATGTCGAGCTGTATTCCTGTGAGGATGCGCTCTAGTTCTTCGTCCGATGGGTTTACGAAGAGTCCGACGGAGCGCACGCCAGTGGGAACGGCACGGGCGAGGTTCCATGCGATATCGAATGACACGTTACGTGGTGAAGGCGGATAAAATACGAAGCCGACATAGCGTGCGCCAGATGAGACAGCGCATGCCAGCGTTTCAGGGGTAGAGAGGCCGCATATTTTAACGCTCGTCATAGTCGCTTTTTACTCCGTTTTGCAGGACATATTGGTAGTAGTTAGACAGCACAGTGACCCATATGATCGTGAATATTGGTTGGAAGAACACAGTGAGTGGTATTACAAACATAGTTTGCACAACACTCATGGTAAGAGATTCGTTTAACCCCAGTTTTGCTGATGCGAACCCCAAGGCTGCTACGGCCATTCCCATTACGATTACGAGACCAATCAAAATTAGAAATAATTTTATAAAAGCCACAATATAAGCGGCATACATTTTCCACATATACCCTTTTGTCATTTCAAATGATTGTTTTAGCGTGATTGTATTTCCCGTGGCTTTTGATGGGAAATAGAACATGCATTTTAACCACGCATATGTTGCGAAAAATATGAATGGGATTATCAAGATGAGAAGGAACGGGTTTATGATGGCAGCTAAAAGACCAAAAATAAAGCCCCCCACGAATATACCGGCGAACAAAGCAATTCCCATTCCTATAAAAGCCAATTCGCTTTTCTTTGGTTTAAATGGGTTCATGGGTGTGAAGTTATCGGGGCCATGGATAACAACGCGGTGCCATGTGATGGCAAGGCAAGTATAGAAATATCCGGCAATGAGGCCGCCAAGAGTGAAATCTATTCTTTCGCCTGATTTTGCGTCTATTGGCATGAAGAAATTTGTGATGACGATATCGAAAAGATGCAGCGCGACGATATAAGGAATCAGCGGTTTAAAAACGTCCCAAAACACTTCCATGTTTTCTTTGATGAAATGATTGACGTTTTTGGCAGTGTCTTTGATGCCTAAAGTCGGTGTGAAGTGGATCATGCGGCTTTTTCCTTGTTCAGGGATTGGATGATGGTTTGTGCGGCGGCGGCGGGGTCTGGCGCGCCTGTGATGGGGCGGCCAATGACGAGGTTTGTAGCGCCGAGCGTGGCGGCTTCAGATGGCGTCATGATGCGTTTTTGATCGCCGATGTCACTGCCCGCGGGGCGTATGCCGGGGACCATGGTTTCAAAGCTTGCGCCGCAATGCTCACGGATCAAGGTGATTTCTTGTGACGAGCAGACAACGCCGTCGAGACCGCTATCTTTGGTGAGTTGGGCGAGGCGTTTGACGGAGGTTGCCACGTCTTGTCCTTCATATCCAATCGCGGTGAGTTCATCATGTGATAGGGAGGTTAGGATTGTGACGGCGAGGAGTTTTGTTTGCGCGCTGCATGCGTCTTTTGCGGCTTGCATCATAGTTTTCCCCCCTGCGGCGTGGACATTGAGGTAGGCGGGGGAAAAGCGCGCGCATGTTGTGCGCACTGCGCCGGCGACTGTGTTAGGGATGTCATGGAATTTTAGATCTATGAAGAGTGCGGCTTGTGGGCAGGATTCTTGGACTGCTTCGATGCCTTGGGGGCCAAAGGAATTGACAAATTCCATGCCTACTTTTAGGCCTTTTGTTATAGGGCCGATGGTTTTGGCCCAGTGTTTTGCTTGATCTAAATCGGAGGTGTCGAGGGCGCAAAAAATTGTCGGTGTGGAAGTCATGTTTTTGCTCTCTTTTGCCTATATCTCAGCGTTCATGCGCTTAACTGGCGTATGTATTTTCGCGTCTTTCTTCTTTTTTATGACGGAATTCGTAAAATAAATCAAGGCGTAAGCCAATTGGCGTTTATGATTCTATTTTCTTGGGGAGGGCGGGGAAGAAGTCGCTCGGTGGTTTTTGAGTGTTGGTGTTGGCGGAGGATTTGGATAATTCTTTTTCCAGTGTCTTGATTTGCTTTTTTTGTTGGCGCTTTTCTTTGCGTAAATAAGCGCTATTGATCCAGAGCGCGCATGCGCCGAGCAGAAAGCCGACGATGAGTGAGCCGAGGATAATCGCGTATAAGGGCAAGGTTATGTCGTCGTGGAGCGGGCTCCATGTGACGTTGATGCTTTGTGCATTTAAGATGCAGAACCCGGCGATGGTTAGCATGAGGATGAGGGTGAAGATGCTTTTTATGAGTGACATGCCGATTATTCGTCGTTGAGGCGTTCGCGTAGAGCTTTTCCCGTTTTGAAAAAGGGCAGGCGTTTTGCTTCGACTTGGACGGCTTCGCCAGTGCGTGGGTTACGGCCAACGCGGGCTTCGCGATGTTTCACGGAAAATGCGCCAAAACCGCGCAGCTCGACGCGGTCGCCTTCGGCAAGGGCGTCTGTGATTTCATCAAAGATTGTTTCGACGATTTTTTCAACATCCCGTAGATAGAGATGTGGGTTGCGTTCAGCCAGTCTTTGAATGAGTTCCGATTTTGTCATCTTATCTATCCTTTTGCACTTTACGTTTATCGTGCGTGTTTCGGGCTATGTGAACTTTTGTTCAAGCTTAAATATAATTTTATAACGAATATCAATAGCTTGCAACATATCTGAGGCATTCGTCAAGTAAAACTATGTTCATCTTTGTGTGAGCGGGGCAAGCATGGTGGTGTATGGGCGGTGTATGCGCAGCGCGGGTGGGGCATGAAAAAAGCCGACCTCAGTTTTGAGATCGGCTTTGTATTCTTATATTTGATGAAAGCAGGCGGTTTACGCTTCGTCTTTTTTCTCATCTTTTTTAGCTGCAGCCTTTTTCGCTGGTGCTTTTTTGGGCTTTTCTTCTTTTGCGTCTGCTTTAGATCCGTCCAAAGCTGCGCCAAGAATATCACCAAGAGATGCGCCTGATTCGGTTGAACCGAATTCTTTCATTGCTTGCTTATCTTCGTCGATTTCGCGTGCTTTGATTGATAGGCTCAATTTGCGTGACTTTTTGTCCATGCCAGTGATTTTGGCATCGATTTTCTCGCCAACAGCAAAGCGGTCAGGGCGTTGCTCTGAACGTTCGCGGGAGAGGTCAGCTTTCTTGATGAAGCCAGTGACACCTTCATTGACTTCGACTTCAACGCCGCCGTCTTTGATTTCGGTGATTGTACCGGTTACGACTGCACCTTTTGCGAGGCCTTTCATAGAGCCTTCAAATGGGTCATCAGTCAATTGCTTGATACCAAGGGCAACACGCTCTTTTTCTGCATCGATGTCGAGGATTTTAACCTTAACGTTTTGGCCTTTTTCAAAGCCTTTCAAAGCGTCTTCAGTTTCATCTTCCCAAGAGATGTCAGAAAGGTGAACCATGCCGTCGATGTCGCCATCAACGCCGATGAATAGACCGAATTCAGTGATGTTACGGACTTCACCTTCAAGCTCTTCATCCACTTTGTGGTTTTTCGCGAATGCTTCCCATGGGTTTTCTTGACACTGTTTAAGGCCAAGAGAGATGCGGCGTTTTTCTTCGTCCACTTCAAGAACAACCACTTCAACTTCTTCAGATGTTGAAACGATTTTACCTGGGTGTACGTTTTTCTTTGTCCATGACATTTCTGACACGTGAACAAGACCTTCGATACCGTCTTCGAGTTCGACGAATGCACCGTAGTCAGCAATGTTCGTTACGCGGCCTTTGAATTTAGTGCCAGGTACGAATTTGCCTTGGATGTCTGTCCATGGGTCGTTTTCAAGTTGTTTCATGCCCAATGAGATACGTTGTGTTTCTTCATTGAAGCGGATGACTTGAACGTCGATTGTTTGACCAACTTGAAGGGCTTCTGATGGGTGGTTTACGCGTTTCCATGAAATGTCGGTCACGTGCAAGAGACCATCCACACCGCCAAGGTCAACGAATGCGCCGTAGTCAGTGATGTTTTTAACAACGCCCTGAAGAACTGCGCCTTCTGCGAGGTTGTCCATCAAGTCTGAGCGTGCTTCTTCGCGTGACTCTTCGAGAATTGCGCGGCGAGATACAACGATGTTGCCACGGGCGCGGTCCATTTTGAGGATTTGGAATGGTTGTGGTGTGCCCATAAGCGGTGTTACATCGCGTACAGGGCGGATGTCCACTTGTGAGCCTGGCAAGAACGCAACAGCGCCGCCAAGGTCAACGGTGAAGCCACCTTTAACACGACCGAAGATAACGCCAGTAACGCGCTCTTCTTTCTTATGAGAGATTTCAAGCTCAACCCATGCTTCTTCGCGGCGTGCTTTTTCACGAGAGAGAACAGATTCTCCTTCGCGGTTTTCCATGCGCTCAACGAATACTTCAACGATGTCGCCAACTTTAAGCTCTGGGTCTTCGCCTGGTTTTGCGAATTCTTGGAGTGGAATGCGTCCTTCGGATTTGAGGCCGACATCAACGATGGCATGATCGCCGCTTAATGCGATGATTGTACCTTCGACAACGCTTCCGGTGAAATTTTCTTGTCCTTTGAGGGATCCTTCGAGAAGTTTAGCGAAATCTTTGCTGTCTTCTCTGTCTTGTAGTCTTGCTGCGGCTGAAGCCATAGTCTTGGTTCCTTATTTTGCATTATCACAATGGGTAATGCGGGTTAGGGTTAGCTGCACATCGCATGATTGCCTTTTTCCTTTTATGGCGTTTCATGTGTGCGTTTCGATTGATATACGGGAGGTTGAGGCGTTTAGAGGTTTAGACGCTCTTTTGTATATTTAAGCGCCAATTCTAAAGTCTCGTCTGCGTCTAGGGTGCTATTATCAATGATAATGGCATCTTCTGCGCGGGTCATGGGGGCGTCATTTCTTTCGCTGTCCCGTTTGTCCCGCTCACGCATGTCATCCAAAACGGTGCCATATGTAGCGTCAATCCCCTTGGATTGCAACTCTTTTACGCGTCTTTTGGCGCGAATCGTGGTTTCTGCGGTTATGAATAGCTTTAAATCGGCGTTAGGGCAGATGATTGTGCCGATATCGCGGCCATCTAAAACTGCGCCATCGTATTGGTCGCCGGGGTTTTTGGCGAAATCTTTTTGCAGATCATTCAGGATTTCACGCAGTTTTGGTAATGCGGCAATTTTTGAGGCTGCGTTACCGATGTCATCATCGCGTAGGCGTGGGTTTTCGAGGATTGTTTTTGTGTTGATTGCGTTTTTTAGTTTTTTGACGAAGATTTTGCCTGCGTCCAGGACGTCACGTTTGTCCTTGGTGCTGAGGCCTTGGTCGATGACTTCGAATGCGACGCCGCGATAGAGGATGCCAGTGTCCATATAGGCGTAATTAAGTTTTTGTGCAATTTTACGGGCGACTGTTCCCTTGCCGCTGGCGGCGGGGCCGTCGACTGCGATTACTGGTTTAGTCATGTATTTCTCCGATATTGCAGCCAAGATCGTTCATGAGTTCCATGAAATTGGGGAAGCTGGTTTTGATCGGGGCGGCGTCATCGATGGTGATTGGCTCATCGGTGATTGTGCCGAGGACGAGGAACGCCATGGCGATACGATGATCCAGCGCGGTTTTGATCAGGCTACCGCCCTTGGGTGCTTTGCCGTTGCCGTGGATGGTGAGGCTGTCTTCGCCCATTTCTAGAGAGACGCCGCTGGATTTTAGTCCTTCGGCGACCATGAGGAGGCGGTCGCTTTCTTTAACGCGCAGTTCGGCGAGGTCGGTCATTGTCGTTGTTCCATTTGCGTAGGATGCTGCCATGGCAAAGACAGGAAATTCGTCGATCATGGATGGGACGAGGGCCGGATCAACGTTGATTCCTTTTAATGGCCCCGTGCCGCGGACGCGGATGTCGGCGACCGGTTCACCGCCTTCAATGCGTTGATTAAGAAATTCAATGTCTGCGCCCATTTGTTTGAGCGCGGTATAAATGCCGATTCGTGTTGGGTTGATGCAAACATGGTCAATGCGGATGTCTGAGCCTTCTTTTAGGATGGCTGCGACAACGGGAAATGCGGCGGAGGACGGGTCGGCGGGGACATCAATTGCGCAGGGTTGCATGGTGCCTTTGCCGATTACACTGATGGCGGATGCGCCGTCTTCCAATGTTTCGATGGTTATATCAATGCCGAAATGACGGAGCATGTTTTCCGTGTGGTCGCGGGTTGGTTTTTCTTCGATAACGGTCGTTTTGTCGTTTGCGTTTAGGCCAGCGAGGAGGATGGCGGATTTGACCTGAGCAGAGGCAACGGGCAGGCGGTATGTGATGCCTTTTGCAGATGGCGCGCCAGTGATCGTGAGCGGGAGTTTATCGCCATCTGTGGCTTCAAATTTTGCGCCCATTTCGGATATGGGGGTTATGACGCGTTTCATGGGGCGTTTTGATAGGGAGGCATCGCCCGTAAAGGTTGCGGTGATATCATGGCCACCGACAAGCCCCATGAGAAGGCGGGTTGATGTGCCGCTATTGCCCATTTCAATGTTGTCTTTTGGTGCGTGTAAATTGCCGATTCCTACGCCGAATGTGCGCCATAGGCCGTCGCTGCCTTTTTCGATTTTTGCGCCCATTGCGCGCATGGCATCGGCGGTGTGGAGGACATCTTCGCCTTCAAGCAGGCCGCTGATGATGGTTTCGCCTTTTGTGAGCGCGCCGAACATGAGGGAGCGATGTGAAATTGATTTATCGCCGGGGACTTTTGTGTTGCCGTTTAGGTGCGCTGATTTTTTGGAAATTGCTTTTGTCATACAAGCACAGATACAAGCTTGTTATAGAACAATCAAGCAAGATTAGTCATTGTTGAAGCTATCAAGCTTGCCGTTATAGCCAAGGGCGAATTTGAGGAAATCATCTTCGTGGATTGGGCGACAGTAGCGGAAGCCTTGTACTTCGTCACAGCCTTCAGCGACGAGGAAGTTTTCATGCTCTTTTGTTTCAACGCCTTCGGCGATGACTTTTAGGTTTAGCGCGCGGCCTAAGGCAATGATTGTGCGGGCGATGGCGGCGTCATCTTGATCGTTGAGGGCGTTGCGAATGAAGCTTTGGTCGATTTTGAGGCGGTCAATCGGGAATTGACGGAGATATGAGAGGGATGAGTATCCTGTTCCGAAATCGTCAATCGCTAACTCTACGCCGATGGCGTGGAGGTTTTGAAGTGTCTGGATTGTATGCTGGATGTCGTCCATGAACACGCTTTCGGTCACTTCGAGCTCTACTTTGTGAGGGTCGATGCCGATCTCTTCGAGTGTTCTTTGTGTGAATGCGCAGATATCGCTTTGTGAGAATTGATGCGCGGAGACGTTGATTGCGATTCGGATGTCCAGATTATGGTCGGTGTGCCATGTCTTTGCGGTGGTGCAGGCTCTTTTCATGACCCATTCGCCGATGGGTACGATGAGGCCTGATTGCTCTGCAACGGGGATAAATTCACCAGGTGAGATGAAGGTGCTTCCCTCTTTGCTGTTGTCTTTTTTCCACCATCTCAGGAGGGCTTCGGCGCCAATGATTTCGCCTGTTCTCAGGTCAAGCTGAGGTTGATAGTAAAGTTGCAGTTCTTCGTGTTCCATGGCATCGCGCAGGTCGCGGAGCATTTGGAAGCGTGCCTGAACGGCGCGGTCGAAATCTTCGGAGTATTCTTTGATGCGGTCGCGCCCTTCTTCTTTTGCACGATTGAGGGCAATATCAGCGTTTTTCAAAACCTGATCTGGGTCGGTTGCATCATCGGGGAATGTCGAGACACCAATGGAAGAGCGGATTTGGAATGTTTCGTTGAAGACCTTGAAGGGCTCGTTTTTGATCACGCCGGCAATGCGCTCGGCAACGTCGCGGGCGGTGTTAATATCGGTTGATAGAGGCATCATGACCGCAAATTCATCCTCACCAGAGCGTGATACGATTGCGGTGTCAGGGAGAGCGGAGCTAAGACGTTTACCTACACCGCGCAAGATTGCATCACCAACATTATGCCCCATAGAATCGTTCACATCTTTGAAGTGATCCAGATCAATGGTTACAACGCCAAAGCGTTCGGTTTTACCGTCGGCTTTGATTTTTGACTTTTCTGCCAAGTTTTGTAAGAAAAGCGTACGATTGGGCAGGCCAGTGAGGGTGTCGTAGTAGGCGAGCTTGTGGATTTTATCTTCTGCGGCGCTTCTGATTTGGCTAATGTTAGCGGCGTTTTGTCTGATCAGGCTTTGAGCGATATCAATTGCGCTGCCGATTTCATCATTTGGATCGAATGGGGAATCTTTGATTTGTGGATTTTCTGGGTTTTTATAGGCTTCCATTAAATTGTCGCGCATGAATAAAATGGGCTCTAGGAGCCAGCGTCCAAGTGCAATCATGAGAACTGTTGTCACGAAGAGGGACATGAGTAGCATGATTTTAATGGTTTCAATGACGAAGGTGAATAGTTGTTCCTGAATATGGGTTGAATCCATGCGGATCACCATGAAATATGATCCGGATACAGTGCTTATTCTTTGGATGAATTCGTAAGTATTCCCATCACTGCTTCTGAAGGTTCTGTTTAGATTTTTTGTGTCAATGAGTGAGAGGATGAGCGGATCGCCGTATTGTGCTAATAATTCCAAGCGGTCGCTGTTTGGGGACATCAAACCGAGCGTGTAGACGCTGATCCCGTTTATTTTTGTCGCTTGGAAGAGGCGGTTTACTTCGGTTTCTTTCAATGGTGATTGAAGGATTTCTGTCATATTCGTATTAATAAGCGGCATAATAGCGGCGCGGCCAGATTCGCGAAGATCTTGGAGGCGGCGTGATTCAAAATCACCCATTGTTGCGAAGATCAGCATACATGTTTGGACAAGCGCAATTGTCATGAAAACCACGGCAGCAATGCGCCAGCTTGTCCAACTGCGCCATATTTGTGCGCGGGATGATACAAGACTGTCCTTGAATTTCAGAAATTTATTTTGTTTTATTTTTTCAGACACATGGACATCATTTGTTGTTGCTGGTTTCGAAAGCAAGGTGGCTTCTCTCTTAGGGTTTTTGTTTATTTGTGCGCACGGTTTTCGTGCAAGAATTATACATCATATATTATATTATTCTGATTGTCTTAAAAACCGTTTAAGAAAGCTTATACCCAAAGGGATATAATTATAGAGGAACGACCCTAAGTAATTGATTTTATTATATTTATAATATCTCAGCAATTTTATATTAATTTTCGCTAATTTATATTATTTATTTTTTTGCAATGTACGAGGATATGCAGGTTTTTGTTATTGGTTTCTTCTGTCGTTGTGCAGGCAAAAAGATAATCATTTCCACCATCTTTTAGTTTTAGCTTTTTCTTAAGCGTGGCTGTGTCTTGTGGGAAGTTTCGGATTGTTAGGTTGCCTTTATTGAACGGTATGGCTTTTGCTTGTGCGGGGTAGGTTTCGATGATTTTGAAGGCGCGACCCGGAAAGTGTTCTATTGGCGTGTTTGACGTGTAGAGATGCGTATGCGGGTGGATTTTTGAAATATTATAGTGTTTGGCGAGCGATTTATATGCGCCGGCTTTCATGAAGGCGGGGCTTGGTTCGTATAGGTATTTAAGGGGCTGCGTGTAATTGATTGCAGTGTTTTGCTCATTTTCGCGTGTGAATTCGATTGTATGGATTGGCGCGCCATTATCGTTTAGGCTTACCGCGGTGATAGGGACGGATTGTATTGGTGTTGACGGGGTGAGCGTGAAGAGCAGTTCTTTGCATTCACCTTGCCATTCGATAACATGAACGGCGTTTACGCACCCTAATTGTTCGATGGCGAGGTTGATGTCGAGCATTGGGGAGGTTTTGAGCAAAATTCTTTTGGCTTTTATGTGTGGCATTAGCGCAATGATATTGGGGCTGCAGTCTTCGAGTTTGTAGAGGCCCTTTCGTGATTGATTACGTCTTTGTGGGTCGATAAGGGCGAGGTCGAAACTTTCCATGGTTTCGATGAAGTCTTCGGCAGATGTGTTTATGACAGTCACGGTTTTGTCGTTTAAAATCTGTAGGTTGTGATCGATACGTGTCGATGCGTTTTTGTCGGTGTCGATGATTGTCGCGTGATCAAAATTATCTAGCATTGCCCAACTGTCGATGGCTGCGCCGCCGGTGAGGTCGATGAATGATTGTCCGTGAAACAGGCTTGCTTTGTATTTGGCGGTGGCTTGGCTGGAGGCTTGTTCGAGTGTGTCGCTGGGTGGGAAGATGATGGTATCGTTAGCATACCATGCCGGGATTTTGGATTTGGCTTTTTGGCGGGCTTTGATCTGATCAAGGATTAGGGGGTAAGGCCAGTTTGGGTATGGGGGTTTTTTAAGGGCGAGCGCGCGAATGTCATCGTTTTGATGCGTGGTGATGAAATCTTTTATGTCGGGGGTCAGGAGAGCCTGCCAATCATCTGTCATGGTGGCAGGCTATCAGATCGTTATGATTTAATCATCTCAAGAAAACGCATTTGTGCGCTATGGTCTTCTTTGAGGAGGCCGCGGAACGTTGTTGTCACGGTTGAGCTTGCGCGTTTCTTTACGCCGCGAATGGACATGCATTGATGATCCGCATCAATATAGACGGCGATGCCTTTTGGCTTAAGCGTGTCTTGGATGCAGTTTGCGATGCCGTTTGTCATGTTTTCTTGGGAGACGAGGCGACCAGAGAAAATATCAACGATGCGGGCAAGCTTGGAAATGCCTACGACGGCTTGATCAGGCCAGTATGCGACATGTGCGAATCCGTTGATTGGAACCATGTGATGTTCACAATGTGATGTGAATTCAATGTCTTTAACCAAAACGATATCGTCGAACCCTTCGATATCTTCGAATGTTTTGCCGAGTTCTTTTGCGGGGTCTTGGTTGTACCCTTTAAAAAATTCGTCATAAGCGCGTATCACACGAGCGGGCGTATCAATAAGCCCTTCGCGTTTTGGATCTTCGCCAATATAGCGGAGAAGCGTCCTTACAGCATCTTCTGCTGTCTCTCGAGTTGGTTTTGTGTCGTTACTCATATCGACCACTTTGGATGAAACCATTTGAAAAATCCTTCTGTTTCGTGTTTTCTAACGCCTAGTTCTGGAATTTACCAGAAAAAAACACCTTAATTTTTAGGAAACTATGTCACAGCTTTCATTATTCAATAGCTTAACGCGTGAAAAAGAGGTTTTTTCGCCGATTGATCCCAGCCATGTAAAGCTCTATGCGTGCGGGCCGACGGTGTATAATTACGCGCATATCGGGAATGCGCGGATGGCGGTTGTGTTTGATTTGTTGAGCCGCGTTTTAAAAACGCAATTTCCCAAGGTGACATATGTTTCCAATATTACCGATGTGGATGACAAGATTATCGCGGCCTCCGCCGAGACGGGGGAAGCGATTGATGTGATTACGTGTAAATTCACCGATATTTATAACGATGATATGGCGGCGTTAGGCTGTGCTAAGCCAGATATTCAGCCAAGGGCAACGACGCATATTGGTGAAATGATTGCGCTTATTACGCGGCTCATTGAAAAGGGGCATGCTTATGAGGGGGAAGGACATGTTTTGTTCAATGTGCCGTCTTTTCCCGCGTATGGCGCGCTATCTGGGCGATCACGGGATGAACAGATTGCGGGGGCGCGGGTCGAGGTTGCGTCTTATAAAAAAGATCCGGCGGATTTTGTTTTGTGGAAACCCTCATCAGATGATGAACCGGGTTGGGATAGCCCATGGGGGCGTGGCCGTCCAGGGTGGCATATTGAATGTTCGGCGATGGCGGAAAAGCATTTGGGTTTGCCGTTTGATATTCATGGCGGAGGTGCGGATTTGAAATTTCCGCATCATGAAAATGAGATTGCGCAAAGCTGTTGCGGGGTTGGCGCGCTTGATGATGCGTCGGCGTTTGCGAAGGTTTGGGTGCATAACGGGTTTGTGACTGTTGAGGGCGAGAAGATGTCGAAATCTCTCGGGAATTTTACTTTGGCGCATGAGCTGTTGGATGAAGGTATCAAGGGTGAGGTTATTCGTCTGGCTTTATTGTCTGCGCATTATAGGCAGCCACTTAATTGGAGCGAGCAAGCGGTTCATCAGGCGCAAAGCCTGCTCAATAAGATGTATGCGCTTTTGGAGAGCATGCCACATGCTGAGGCGGGCGATGTGCCTCCTCAGATATTAGAGGCGTTGTGCGATGATCTGAATACGCCGAAAGTGATTTCAGAGCTTCATTTGCTTGTGGCGGCTAAAGATGTTGCAGGTTTGAAGGCGGCGGGTGATGTGCTTGGTATTTTGCAAGAGGATCCTGCAGATTGGCTAAGTGTTGATGAAACGGAAACTGAGCAGTTTGATGCGTTATTGGCAGAGCGTGATCAGGCCAAGGCTGATAAAGACTGGGCGCGGGCGGATGCTATCCGCGATGAATTGGCGGGGCATGGATATAAGATTGTCGATACACAAGATGGCGCGCAGCTGCAAAAGCTTTAGGCTTTCGCTCTAGCGAGAGATCAAGACTTTATAAAATAGATAGGTGTTGGACGCTGTAAGGTTTACGCAGCCCGTGTTTTGCGACTCGATGGATGTATCTTCGTCGTTTGGTGCGTCGTTTGAAGCGAAAGACCCTGTAAATTTATTAAGCACCAATGTTGAAGCATCTTCAGGGTAGTCAGATATAGTGGTGATGTTCAATAGGCCATTGATTTGTTTGCATATTTCCGGTCGAATGTTATTGAGGTAAATGGCTAAATCCCCGTCGGTTGTATTGGTCCCGAAAATATCTTGATTGGCTGAAAAAATCCATTCCGGGTTGCTTGCGTTGGTGGTGAGTGAATTTGGGACGGCGTAATTAATTGCGCCGCCGGATAGGCTGAATATTTTACAAATATCATCGGTGCAATTGGCATTGGTGTATCCGGCAATTTTACTATTTTCGAAGCTTATTTCAGTGTCGCTGTAGCCGCGCAGTTTTGTTTGGGAGACTGCGGTGCTCACGATGTCAGCGTATTCTAGAATTTCAGCGGCGACGAGGCGGGCGCGTTCTTCGCTGATCATGTCATTTCTGCCTTGGCCGCTGTTTGAAACAGCGAATGACAGGGCGGCCAAAAGAGCAACGGCGATGAGGATATAAAAGAGAACGTTTCCAGATTGGGGATTATGGTCCATCATTATTTTTGTGCCTCGTCCGCGATGAGGTCTTTAAAATCGCTTTCGTTGCTTTTGGGGATATGGGCGGGAATGGTTTTTACACCATGGGCCGCGAGTGTGCAGATCACGGCTTTTCCACTGCCGATTTCAACATTGTCTTGTATGCCGATGCCGAGGATTGGTTTTTCGAGGGGTTCATTGTTGGTGAGCGCGGCCTCTATTGCTTTTCGTTTTTCTTGGTCGGCTTCTTTTAGGGCGCTGATGTCTTTGATTGATGCGTCTTTGTTGATCCACTCGAAGCTGAAAATTGATAATTGCCAGCTTTTTAAGATGGCGTTGATGTCCAATACAACCGGAATGTAAAATTCCGGTTTGTTGATCGCAGCTTTGCTGTCTTTGAAATTTATTGTTTGTAGTGTGGACATCGGCAATTCTTAGATTATAGTTGGGATAAGTATAACGCGGTTTTTGTTATGTTGTTAAGTTAACAATTATTGCTAAACAAATCTTTAAGGGATTTAGGAAATATGACTGTTACAACACAGGCGCCGAAGCCAGAAATTATTCTTGTCGATAACCATGCCGATGGTGTGGCATGCGATGGCGGTGGCGGCGCGCTCGGACATCCCAAGAGCTGGTACAGCTTTGATGGGCAGGACAGCGTTGAATGTGGATATTGTGATCGCTTGTTTGTGAAAGATCGTGCGATTGGTCAATTTGAAGTGCAATCGTAAATCTTGCTTTTTATTCTCACAATATTATATATTTATAAATGAAGGTGCCGCTTGAGTGGGCCTTTATGACCATATCAACTCGCTTAATAAAAGGAGATGAACCATGAGCACAGGACGATTAACCCTGTTTGATAGCCCATTATTTCTGGGTTTTGATGAAATAGAAAAGACCTTTGATCGCATGAGAAAATCAGGCGGAGAGGGTTACCCCCCATACAACATTGAGCAAATTGGTGAGAGTGATCTTCGTATTTCTCTGGCTGTTGCTGGTTTTTCGATGGATGAGCTGGATATCGAAGTTGAGAATAATCAGCTTGTTATTCGCGGACGTCAAGCCGATGAAGAGGATCGTATCTATATTCATCGCGGTATTGCGGCGCGTCAGTTCCAGCGTAGCTTCGTGCTTGCCGATGGGATTGAGGTGCGCGATGCGATGCTTGATAAGGGATTGCTTCATATCGAGCTAGAGCGCGTTGTTCCAGAGTCCAAGGCGCGAAAAATCCATATCAAAGGCGAGCAAAAGAAACCGACGAATGGTTCTGCGCAAAAAGCCATTGGTGTTGATAAGAGCAAAACGGATGATTCGTCTGATTAAATGGCATGTAAGCTTAATTTATAAAGGTGGCGGTTTATTCGCCGCCTTTATAAGAGATTTTTAATGTAACGAATCACATAAATGTGTAGAATGTTATCTATAGAGGTACACAAAAACATGACATATAAACAAGAATTAGATCCTCCGTTAAAATTAGAGGGCATTTCAGATCAAGAGTTTTTGACATTGGGCATCCATGACATGGCGTATATTCGCCGCGTTGATATGGATGGCGATATTAGCTATATGATCCATGCGGCGGACGGTACGCCGATTTCATCAATGGATGATAAGGGCAGTGCATTGGCAGCAATTTTGACCAATGATCTTGAGCCAATTACACTTCATTAAAATAAAGACTTTTTAAGGTCTGCCTTTTTGTGAAGGGTGCGGTCGATTATTACGCGGCCATGAGCCAACCTTCGGGATCCATTAACAATGATTGAATGACATCTTTGTCTTTTGTCTCGTTAATGCGGGTGCGGATGGATTCGTTTAGCAATAAGCGTGAAACACGTGAGAGGCGGCGCAAATGTATTGGGCCGTCATCTGCGGGTGATATTAAGAGGCCGTACATCGTGATGGGCGCGTTATCCGGGGTTTCGTGATGGATGCTTTTATCGATTGTCATTAGCATTGTGAACGGTGTGCGTACGCGGCGCATTTTAACGTTTGGCATTGCGATGCCATCACCAATTGCGGAGTTTGAAATTTTTTCTTTTTCGGTGATGCGCGTATGCAATGTTTTTTCAGAGATATTTAGATACTCTGCTGCGTTTTTTGCCAGCGAGGAGAGCGCTTGTTTGTGATTAGAGATACGAACATTTGGGACGATTAAATTGAACTGAATGTCTTTGGTATAGCTTTGCATTTTATGACTATGCTTTCGTTAAACTTTAGTCTTCATGTGGGTGAGTATACGCAAAAGGATAGGCTGTCCAGAGGTAAATTTTTTCTTCTTAGTATTAGGGTTTGCGTATGTTTGCGGGGGAATGAGGGCTTAATGGTCAGCGGGTATAATTGATATATTTAGTGGCGTAAAAAAGGTATTTTGATGTGAAAACGGGGACTATAATCTGTCCCCGCTTTCGTTATTATTTTTTGTGAAAAAATGGTTTTTATTTTCCGTGAGCGTCTGGATCGACCCAGCCGATATTTCCGTCGCTGCGTTTATAGACCATGTTGAGGTTGTTGTTGCTGGCGTTGTAAAATAGCAGCGCGCATTCGCCGGACAGGTCGAGACGCATGACCGCATCGGAGACGCTCATGGTTTGAATCTCCGTTGTCATTTCCGCGATGACGGCGGGGTTATCATCTGTTTGGATTTCGGTTTCATCGGATGATGGATCGTCGTTTTGCTCCGGGATTGCCGCCAAAACGTAATCACGTGCTTTGCGCATTTCATCTTCCGGGGTTAGTTCCATGCGGTCGTGGTGATCGCGGAGCTTCTTTTTGTAACGGCGCATTTGTTTGCCGACTTTTGTCGCGGCAGATTCGAACGCGGCGTATGGATCGGGATCAATAGAGTCAGCGGCGACCATAATATTTTTGCCAAGCTGCACATTAATGTGTGTTTTGATGCGCGGTTTGCCGTGTCCTTCTTTTGAGAAAGTGACGGTGGCGAAGGTCGCATGATTGAAATATTTTTCGTTGAGGTCTTCGAGTTTATCTGAGACGTGCGTGCGCAATGCATCGCCTACGTCGATTTGTTTTCCATGAACACTGAGTTCCATCGGCTTATCCTCTTTGTTAGATATGATATTTGATACTTACGTATTATAGCATAGCTTCGGGCGAAGTGGGGAGGAGATTACACAAAAATTAAAGATTTTTCTTTTGCTTTCTGCGCTGGACGCTGGAGCCTATGTGGAGGGCTTCGCGGTATTTGGCGACGGTGCGGCGGGCGATGTCTATGCCTTCACTTTTAAGAATGTCGACGATTTTATCATCGCTTAGGATTTTCTTCGGGTCTTCTTCATCTGTGAGGGTTTTGATGCGGGCCTTGATGGATTCGCTGCTATGGGATGTTCCATCCTCGCTGATGAGGGCGGTGGAGAAGAAGAATTTTAACTCGAAGATGCCGCGCGGCGTGCCGATATATTTGTTGGTGGTGACGCGGCTGACTGTGCTTTCGTGCATTTCGATTTCTTCAGCAATGTCGACGAGTTTGAGCGGTCTTAGAAATTCGATGCCGTAATTGAAAAATGCGTCTTGTTGTTCGATGATTTCGGCGGCGACTTTTAGGATCGTTTGGGCGCGTTGATCCATGGCTTTCACCAACCAGTTTGCGTTGCCGAGTTGTGTTGAGAGATATTCTTTGTCTTTTTTCTGGGTCGCGGTTTTCGATACCTCAGTATAATATTCGTTATTCACCAATACGCGTGGCAGAGTTTCGCTGTTCAGTTCGACGCGCCAGCCGCCGCCGACATTTTTGGGGAGGCGTTTCATGAGGACGTCCGGAATGGCGGTTTGTACAACCAAATGATCGTAATCGGAGACGGGTTTGGGGTTGAGCGCTTGGATTTCCACGATCATGTCTTTGAGGTAGGTTTCATTGACGCCGCAGATTTCGGCCAGTTTTTTGTGGTCATATTCGGCGAGCAGGTTGATGTTATCGAGGAGTGCTTGCATTTGTTCGTCCAATTGTCCGCGTTCGTGGAGTTGGATGGCGAGGCAATCGGCGAGGTCGCTTGCGAATACGCCGGTGGGTTCGAACCCTTTCATAATGCGCAGGAGGTTTTCAAGGCGCTCATGTGAGCAGCCGAGGCGCTCGGCTAAGGCGGTGATGTCTTCGCGTAGATATCCACTTTCGTCGAGGCGGTCGATGAGGAGTTCACCTATGGCAAGATCGCGGGCGTCACTGCAGGCCATGTGGAGTTGTTCGGTGAGGTGATCGCGCAGGGTTTTTTCAGATTCCATGCGGTTTTCGAATGAATTTTCGTAGTCTTCGAATTTAGAATTACCGCCGCTGCTGATCTCTGCCATTTTCGAGCCGGGGTCAAAATCGGGCTCAGTGTTGTTAGCGTTGTCAAAGGTCTGGTCGATATTGTCTTTTTCGGTTTCTGGCTGGTTATCAACGGGTTGTTCGTCTTGGTCGTTCTCTGCTTTTTCGAGGAGGGGGTTTTTTTCTAGTTCTTCTTCGATGACTTCGTTTAGCTCAATGTTATTCAATTGCAAAAGCTTAATGGCTTGTTGCAGTTGGGGGGTCATGACGAGGTTTTGAGACTGGCGGAGATCCAGCTTTTGCGAGATGTTACTCATAAGATTATTATATCACAGCATTTGCGTTCATACATTCTGAAATGTTTTAAAAAACGTATGTTTGGCTGGGGGGGATTATGGCGCTGTATTGGTTTTAATGAGAGTTGTAGTCATTAGCGTCACAGCGGCGACGTGAAACATTAAGCCAATCCACGCGCCCTGCCAAAGGCCATAGGCAACGGATGCTGCGAATAAGGTGGCCATTAATGTGGGCAGGAGCAGTTTTTGTTGGGCGATGGTGTAATTATTTTTAATATTGGTGAATACGATATAGGTCAGGGCGCTGAGGATGCAGATGCCGAATGCGCCGAATTCAATCCATGTTTGTATCACGTAATTATGCGGGTGTAGTATCGTGTTGTCTGGTGCGAATACCCTTTTTGAGTCGAAATCTAAAATTGCGCGCGTGGCTTCTATTCCGTATCCGAAGAATGGGTGTTGTAATGTATAACGGCTAATATAGTCCCAAATTTCCAAGCGATGCCCTGCATATCCGTTTGCCATGAAAGGGATGTGCTGAATGCTTGTGGCATAATTATCGTATATTGGGGGCATCAATAAGGGCGCGGTGATCGTTAATCCTATGATCATGAATTTAAGGGCTGATATTGCGTGTTTTTGGGCATAGGGAAAGCCAAATAAAAACAATAATCCTAATATCAGGGATATCATGGATGATTGGCTTTCTGATAGTGAGATTGCAAACAATAAAGGGGCGAATGTTATTAGTGCAGCGAAGGTTTTGGGGAGTTTTTCGTTTTTCAGCTGTATGCATAAAAGCATGTATGTTGGTATTGCGTATAGAGATAGGGCGACTGCGCCACGATTGAAATCGTCGGGGTCGGATATGACAGATATGCTCTCACCGCGGACGATATTGTGTAATATTCCATGATTCATGATTTCTATAATTAGAAGTGCGGTGGCGATAAGATAGCCGAGAGGTATTAATTTTATGAGGTGTTTTAGCTGATTTGCAGTGAGGGAAACCGCCAAACTGATTAATAGAATTTGCGGTAATATCAGGGGGATCAGTTTTATGATTTTATCTTGTGAGACTTCAGGGTTTTTTGCCCAGATTAAGCTTAAGATCGATGTTCCAAGGATGATGCCAGACAATACGGCGGCTTTTTTAGAGATGATTGGTTTTGTTTGGGCGAAGAAATATAGGAGCGCAAAAGTGATTAATGCGATAGCGCCGGGAAAGAATGCGTAGCTGCGCGGGATGTTTATGCTCAGAATTGGGGTTATTGCGGTCAAAATGCAAAAGGCGTATATCACGTTCTTTTCTAATTTTGGCGAACCGCTATTGGCGTTGGTCATAGTTTAAAGCCTTCGCCGAGATAGACGCGTTTGACGTCTGCGTTTTCGACGATTTCATCTGCGTTGCCCTCCATGATAACGCGACCATCATGTAAAATATATGCGCGATCAACGATCCCCAAACAGTCACGTACGTTATGGTCGGTAATGAGGACGCCAATGCCGCGGTCTTTTAGGTGAGCGATAAGTTCGCGGATATCGGCAACGGCGATGGGATCGATCCCGGCGAGTGGTTCATCAAGCAGGATAAACTCGGGGCGAGCGCCGAGGGCGCGTGCGATCTCAACGCGTCTGCGTTCACCGCCAGACAGGGCGAGGGAGGGGGTTAGTCTGAGGTGGCTGATGCTGAATTCACTGAGCAGTTCCTCGAGTAGGAAATCTTGTTCTTCTTTGGGGAGGCCTTGTGATTCTAAGACTGCTAGGATGTTGTCTTCAACGTTCAGGCCGCCGAAAATTGATGATTCTTGGGGGAGGTAGCCTATCCCTAAGCGTGCGCGGCGATACATTGGGAGTTGGGTGATGTCTTGGCCGTCTAGAATGATATTTCCGCTGTCTGGGGTGATGAGGCCAGTTGTGATATAAAAGCTTGTTGTTTTTCCTGCGCCATTTGGCCCTAGTAGGGCAACGGCTTCACCGCGCTGGAGTGAGAATGAGACGTCGCGAAGCACTGGGCGCTTTTTATAGCTTTTTGAAAGGTGGCTGATGCGAAGGCCTTTTGGCACTTCTTTCAGTTTTGGCTTTTTGGGCATGTTTTTGCTCATGTAGATTCGAATTTATTTTTGACAAGCGCAAGCGAGCGATACCATAAGTGTATAATGTAGCTCGTGATTTAGCGCTAATCCAGTGCTATTCGTCGGAGCCGGGGTAAAAAACAGCCTTTACCCGCCCATTATTTGCGGAGCCGCCGCCGAAGATGCGGCTTTTATTGGTGTTCATATCGACTTCTGCGCGCTGTCCTTGGAGGGTGTTGGGGCCACGAGTGATGGTTACGCCGCCTTGGATTTCGGCTTTATTGGTGCTGGCGCGATAGATGCCGTAGGCTCCGGTAATTTTCTCGGTTGGGGTTGTTATGATGACGTTGCCTTTTGCTTCTAACGTTTCTAGGACGCGCTCGCCATCTGCGTTTTCTTTGAATATAGCAGAGATGGTGTCGGCGCGGAGTTTATCATTGCCGCCGTTTTTATTGGGACGCGTTGCAACCGCGTCGCCGATGGCTAAGAGTTTTCCGTCGGTTATGTAGTATTCGAAGCGGTCTTTTGCGGTGACGTTTTGGTCGGTTGAGATCATGCGCAGATTGTCACCGGTCATAACGGCTAAAGATTTATCGAGGTTGTAAACCGCGTTATCGCCATATGCCGTTGAGCTTTGTGTGCGGATGATTACATTTTTGTCCGCGTTCATTTGTGATATTTCGAAGCGTCCAGATGCGTCTTCGCGATAATTTGCGGACAGGGTTTGTGCCTCGATTGAAGAGGTTTCCTGTGATGCGCGTGCGTTTCCCTTTGCGATTAATTTTTGTTCAGCGCGATACCATTCGAGTGTGTCGTCTGCTGTAATTTCGAGTGGGGGTTTCGCGGCAGTTGGCGCGGCGCTCTTGGGCGCGGTGTCTTGGGCCAGTGCGGGTGCTGTGATGAATAGCAATACTGTCAGGATGAACGGTGTACGTGTTTTTATCATGGTAGTATGGCTCCAAACCCTATTGTATTGCTTTGTGTGTTTATAAGCATTTTTGCGGGACCTTTAAAGATTATGGTTTCGTCTTTTGCGGATGCTTGAATGCCTTGGGCGTTTATACTTCCTGTCGGCCCCGTCACACGTACGGGCTCTTGTGACCATGCTTTATCCTTCGTCATATCAACGTAGAGGATTGAGGTGTACATTTTATACCCTTTGCTATGCTCAAGGATTACATTTTTGCTTAAGTTGAGTGTTTGTTCGATTTGCTGATATGCGCCGTTTTCGGCGGTGATGGTGATGTTTTCACCGCTGTTGGTGTCGAGTGTTCCTTTGGGGTTTTCGAGCAGCATTTCGCCTTGTTTGCTATTTTCCTGAATGGCCATGTCGGCGGTAATGATGAAGGGTTGCCCTTTTTCATCGATGCTTTCGAATCTGGGCTTTATCAATTCGTTTTTACCGATTTCCTGTTTAATGTTTGGTTTTGCGTCCTCTTCTTTGATTGGAACGATTTTGTCACCTTCGAAGTCGTTGACGGTGAAAATCAGGACTACTATTAAAAGAGCAATGAGCGGAAGGACGAGTTGGACGCGTTTGATGAAGCGAGAATACCCGCTGTTTAGGCTTTGTTCTGTTGAAGCGCGTTTTGCATCAAGCCCACTTAATCGAGTGGCCTGTACGTTTTTTGGGGTGTTGATGTCTTGCTCATCGGTCATGGGCTTATCATAGCGCGCTGTTAGGGCTTACGCTAGCCCTGCTTGTAGGCAATCTTGAAGGCGGATCATGCCGATAAAGTGTTCACCATCCATGACGATGAGGCTGCTGAGATATTGGTCGGCTTTTTTGGTCATGATGTTCATGGCTTCGACCGCCAGTGCGCTATGCGTTATTGTTTTTGGGGCGGCTGTCATGATGTCTGTGACAGATTTTTCGAGAAGGTTAGGGCCCATGTGACGTTTTAAATCTCCGTCAGTGATGATTCCTTTGAGCGTTTTTGAATCGTCGGAGATTATTACCGCGCCGAGGTTTTTCTCGGTGAGGGCGATGAGTGCTTCGTCCATTTTGGCTGTGCTTGGAACGATTGGTAGGTTTTGCGTTTTAACCATGAGCTCACTTACAAGCATGAGGCGTTGTCCGAGTTTCCCGCCTGGGTGGAAGACTTTGTATTGTTCGGGGGTGAGGCCCATACGCTCAAGCAGGGCAACGGCAAGGGCATCGCCGAGTGCGATCATCATTGTGGTTGAGGTTGTGGGCGCCAGGCCGTTGGGGCAGGCTTCCTCAATTTTGGGCATAATCAGTGGGGTGTCAGCGTGTTTGGCCAATGTGCTTTGTGGGTTGCTTGTTATGGCGATAAGCGGAATGTCGTAGCGGCGTGTGTAATGGATAAGGTCGGAGAGTTCATTGTTTTCACCTGAATTTGACAGCATCAGAACGGCGTCGTTTTCAGTGATCATGCCCATGTCGCCATGGCTGGCTTCTCCGGGGTGAACAAAGTAAGCGGGAGTTCCCGTTGAGGCCATGGTTGCGGCGATTTTGCGCGCGACATGGCCGCTTTTGCCGATGCCGGCGACGATGAGTCGTCCGATTTGTGCTTTGTTTTTGATGGCGTGAATGGTTTCGACAGCTTCAGAGAAGGATTGATCGATAGATTGGCTTAGCGCGGATAGCGCTCTGCTTTCTAGATCCAAGACTTCTTTGGCTTTTTCGATATTTGATTGTTCTTTGGACATGTTTTTATCCTTAATGCGCGAAGAAGTCAGTGTCGGACCAGCCTTCGAGGTCTAAATCAGCGACAACATGGATTGCGTCGAAGGTGCGTGCGGCGAGTTCTGTGCGGCCTTCGCGGGCAAGGCGGATATCGAATTCTGCTTTGAGGGCGTGGAGGTATAAAACATCGTTCGCGGCGTATTGGAGTTGTGCCTCGGTTAAGTCTTCTGCGCCCCAATATGATGATTGTTGTTGTTTGTTCAAATCGACGCCAAGTAATTCTTTACAGCAGTCGCGCAGCCCGTGGCGATCGGTGTATGTGCGGACTAATTTTGAAGCGGAGCGTGTGCAGTAAATAGGGTCGCAGATTACGCCAAGATATTTTTTTACGATGGCAACGTCAAAGCGGGCGAAGTGGAAAAGTTTTGTGCCTTTGTTTTCAGCAAATAATTTTTTAAGGTTTGGCGCGTCGTATGTTTCACGATCCATTTGCACGATATGCGCATCACCGTCACCAAAGGAAAACTGGACTACACATAAAGGGTCGCGCCCAGGTCTCAAGCCCATTGTTTCAGTGTCGATTGCGATGTCACCATCATATGTGAGGTCGGCGGGGATATCATGTTTGTGGAAGTGAACTGTCATATTTTTTCTGTCTGTTGTATTATCTTTTTAATGTGGCCTAAAATCCTTGGTATCCCAGTCTATGGTTAAAGTCAAACGCTTGATCGCGCATGATAAAGCTGTGGGAAACATGTTTTCTGAAATTAGGGCTTTGCAATTTGTAGTTTTTTAACGATCATAGATCATACTGATTGATTATGATTTTTTAGCGGGTGAATTTTATGAAGATAATGATTATTGATAGAGAAGAAGCGGCGGCGCAGATGACTGCATCTAAGCTTGAGGCTTTATATCATCAGGTCACTGTTGAACCAAGTAAGGAAAATGCTGTGCATCGGGCGGTTTCTGATCAGACTGAAATTTTTCTTATTGACCCCACGCCAATCAATTCCGCTAGATCCTTTATTTTAAGCCTGCGCCGAAATGTGACCAATTACCCTTATATTTTTGCATTCGGTAATGATGTGTCGTTAGAGGATGCTATCAAGGCGGGTGCGAATGATGTGTTCTTAAAGCCTGTTGATCCTACTGTCTTTGATGAGAAGTTAGAAAATGCTGCTTCTCTTATTTCGCTTGTTGACCGGATCGGTGATGATTCTGAAGATTTTCCGAGTGCGGGTGGTGTGATTGCGAAATCTGCGTTTAATCAGCTCTTTTTATCTGCGCTTGATCGGGCGGATCGATATGGCGAGCGTACGTATGTTTTGTTTATTTCTGTTAGTAATTATAAAGACATATTAGAGATGGATGGGGCGTATGCGGCGGATTATGCCGTTGCGAAATTGTCGCAGTATCTTGTGCGTCTTCGTCGTCAGAGTGACATTATTGGTCAAACGGCGAAGTATGAATATGCTTTGTTGTTGCAGCGTCCTGCTTATGAAAATGAGCCTGTTGAAGCGGCAAATCGTTTTGCCGAAAGCCTGAGCCAGTGTAAGGATATTGTCTCTAGCGGTTCTACCCCTGTTGAAATTACGGTTAAGCTTATTGACTTGCCAGTTGGGCGGATTTGTCAAAAGCATGTTTTGACGCCGGCACAAGCTGAGTAAATATATTTTTAATTGGATTTTCTTGAGCGTAGCGCGGTTGTGATTGTGCCATCGTCGAGGTAATCGAGTTCTCCACCGACGGGGACGCCGTGCGCAAGATGCGTGATTTCAACTTGCTTACTATCTAACTGATCTGTGATGTAGTGCGCGGTTGATTGGCCGTCTACAGTTGCGCTTAATGCGAGGATGATTTCTTTGGGTTTTTCTGTGTCTGTACGTGTGATGAGGCGGCTGATATTTAATTCATTTGGGCCGATGCCGTCGAGCGCGGATAAAAGCCCTCCCAATACATGATATACACCGCGATACGCGCTAGTGCGTTCGATGGCCCATAGGTCGCTGACTTGGGCGACGACGCAGATTTTTGAGGAGTCGCGTTTGGTGTCTACGCATACTGAACATGGGTTGTGTACGTCTAAATTGCCGCATGTGGTGCATGCTTTGATTTCGTCTGCGGCGCGCTGTAGTGCTTCGGCGAGGGGGATCATGAGGGATGAGCGTTGACCGAGTAAATGGAGCGCAATGCGGCGGGCGGAACGATTGCCCAAACCCGGCAAGCCGCCGAGCATTTTAATGAGGTGATTGAGGGGGCCGTCCTGATGCATTGGTTTTATTCGTTATATTTCTTTGTGGAGGGTTTGGGATCTTTATAGACGAATAAATCTGATGCGTGTTTTACACCTTCTTTGAAATAGAATAATTCAATCTCGGTGATTAAGCCTTGCGCGTCGACAACGCGCCATTTGTTAAGTTCGAAGGGCTCTTCTTTAAAGCCAAGGGTTATTGATCCCGCATCAGGGTCGGCGATTTGGGTTAATTTTGCTTGAAGGAAGTCGCCGTTTCTTTTGATTTCTGCGACTTCTACGTCTTCCCCAAGTTTTAAATCCTTGCGCAGGAAGAAATCAGCGAGCGTTTGTCCGATGGGTGCGTTTGTTTGTTCGCCTAATTCTGCGTCATAGAAATAGATGAAGAGGCCGTCTGCGACGACGAAATCTTCGATAGGTGGATCATATTCGAAGCGGAGTTTTCCGGGGCGCTGAAGATAGAAGGTTCCGACCAGTTGCGTTCCGTCATGTGTTGTTTGAACAAAACGCGCGCGTGCTGTTGTTAGGTTTTGTAAGTATTTTTCGATTTTTTGGACATCGGCTTTTGCTGGCTCTGCCTGTGTCGGGGCGGAGACGAATAAAGTTAAAGCCGCTAGGGCGATGAAGGCTATTTTTTTCACGGTTATGCTCATTTGTTGTGCTTGTATACATTTAGTATACGTGAGCGTGTTTGCAAAGCCTTTGGTTTATTTTTAAATGATGCGCGTGCGCTTGGGTTTTAAGCGTCGCTGTAATCGGAGACCAATACTTCGCGCTTGCCTGTGGCATTTGCTTTTGTAACGACGCCTTGTTTTTCCATCTCTTCAATGATGCGTGCGGCGCGGTTATAGCCGATTTGTAGGCAGCGTTGGATAAAGCTTGTCGAGGCTTTACCTTCACGGGCTACGATTGCGACGGCTTCGTCGTAAAGTTCATCCACTTTATTGCCTTCACTTGAGCCACCTGTAAACATGGCGTTCATGACTTCTGATCCTTCGATTGAATTTTCATCGGTGATGTTTTCGATATAGGCGGGGGATGCTTTTGATTTGAGATCGTCGACAACTTTTTCGACGTCGGAATCGCTCACGAATGGGCCGTGTACGCGTGTGATTCGTCCGCCTGGCGCCATATAGAGCATGTCCCCCATTCCAAGAAGCTGTTCCGCGCCGCCTTCGCCGAGGATGGTGCGGGAATCGACTTTTGACGTGACTTGGAAGGAGATGCGGGTGGGGAAGTTGGCTTTGATTACACCCGTGATCACATCAACGGATGGGCGTTGTGTTGCCATGATGAGGTGAATCCCTGCGGCGCGTGCCATTTGAGCGAGGCGTTGTATGGCGCTTTCAACGTCTTTTCCGGCGACGAGCATGAGGTCGGCAAATTCATCGACAACGACGACGATGTATGGGATTTCCTCAAGAGACATTTCGCGATCTTCAAAGACGGCGTCGCCAGTATCCGGATCAAAGCCTGTTTGGACTTTATTAATGATGGTTTCGCCATTCTTTTTGGCGTCACGTACGCGTTGGTTGTATCCTTCGATATTACGTACGCCGAGTTTTGACATGGCGCGGTAACGATCTTCCATTTCATGAACTGTCCATTTAAGGGCGACAACGGCTTTGCCGGGTTCTGTGACTACGGGCGAGAGAAGATGTGGGATACCATCATAGACGGAGAGTTCCAGCATTTTGGGATCAATCATGATGAAGCGACATTTTTCAGGAGATAGGCCGTACAGGATGGACAGGATCATTGTATTAACGGCGACTGATTTACCCGAGCCTGTCGTTCCTGCAACAAGCAAGTGTGGCATTTTGGCGAGATCGGCGAGGATTGGTTGGCCGCCGATATCTTTTCCGAGGATAAGCGGGAGGTGCGCCTTTGTTTTTTCAAACATCTGTGAAGCGATGAGTTCTTGCATGTATACGATTTGACGATTTTTATTGGGCAGTTCGATACCGATAACGTTACGACCGGGGACGACGGCAACACGTACAGAGATGGCCGACATTGAGCGGGCGATATCATCGGCGAGTGAGATAACTTTAGAGGATTTTGTGCCGGGGGCGGGTTCGAGTTCGTAAAGCGTCACAACGGGGCCGGGATGAATGGATGTTATATCCCCTTCGATATTGAAATCGGCGAGTACGTTTTGAAGAAGTTCTGCATTTTTTCTTAAAGCGGCTTCGTTGAGTTGAGATACATTTGCGTTTTCCGGGGCTTCTTCCAAAAGATTGATGGGCGGGAATTCCCATTCTTCACCTTCGGCGAGGCTGAATTTTTGTTGTGTATCGCGCGCGGCTTTTTGCATGGTTTTGCCCTGTTCAGGGGTTACGATTGCGATGGCGGCGGCGGGTGTTCTTTGTATGTTTTGCTCTGTTGTGGCTTGTGTCTGCGCGGGAGAAGATACCGGCTGGGCACTTGCAATTTGCGGATCTAATTTTGGCGCAGTTTTTGGCTTTCTTACCTTGTCCATTTTGATTGGGTTTTGGAAGACGTCCTTAAACATTGTTACGGTTTTGGGTGTGTAGTTATCATCATTGTAATGACCGATCCAGTTGCGCAGGGCGAGGTAGGATGTGGCGAGGATTGAAAGGGCAGAAAAAGTAATGAAGCCAATAAATTGTCCAATTATAGCCAATTCAATTTTGCGGGTATCTGCCGCATAAAACAATGTGGGGATTGCGATTAATCCGGCGAGAGTGGCGATGGTTTTATGACCGAATATTGGTGCTATATTTTGTCCGATATTGCCGAGTTTTTGAACGATGAGCGTGCCAAAACTTCCCCCTAAATATGGTTGCGGATTCCAACCGTCAAAGGGGATTTGTGCGAGGGCGATGCCGGAAATTATAATGCCTGTTAGTAGGGCGATTATACGTAAAGGGAAGGCTGTGATTGTTTGGCGTGAGAAAATGCGCATAGCCCAAATACAAGCAATAATGCCTAGTGCAAATCCTGCGGCGCCGAGCGTTTGGATGAGGAGGTCGGCGGTGATGGCGCCGTTATGCCCCATCCAGTTTGCTATGGATGTGGTTTGTTCATTTGCGTTGTTTGCGGCGGTATTCCATGAAGGGTCTTGTCGATTATAGCTTGTTAAGGACAATATGATGAAGAGACCTGCGCCGCCTAAAAGCATAGCAAAAATGTCAACGCAGCGTCTTGCGACGAAGGCTTGGAGTGAGTCTGGCACGAAGGGGATTGTATGTGTTTTTTTTGTTTTTGCTTTCGATGTCGCTTTTCTGGGTGCGCGACGAATTGTGCGTGTACGTGCCATAAGTTTACTTAAGTCTCTAATTCTGGGTTTTGAACCGGGTGGATTTATTTACGTATGATTAGAATTAATCACTATAAATTATACCCGCGTTTTACCGAAAATACAAGGAATCCGCACGGTATAAGAAAATATTTTGGTTTGTTAAGATTCTATTAACTTTTGTGGTGCTATAAATATACTCACTGATTATCCACTGATTAATATCACTGAGACTCTATTTTCATTTAAGGGGTATAAACGCCATGAGCCGTCATATGCTGTCATCAGCAAGCATGCCTGAAACCGAATATTCGGTGTATGTTTATCTTTATCCCGAGGATATCGAGAGCGGTTATACGGATTGGGAGATGAGGGCGGTTACGGGATCTATTGATGATGCTGTTCAACAGGCGCAAGCCTTGTTCGATACACGGGATTTCAAAAAAGTTGAAGTGAAGAAGAAGTATTTTGATATAAAATACAGCCGCGTTGTTGATGCGACATTTAAGGTTTTCCAAGATAAGCGCCGCGCATCAAGACGATCAAGCGTTATGGCGCTTTTGGGTTTAAGCTGTTTTGTATGCTTAGGCTTAATTCTTGTCCCGTTTATTGGCGGGTTTTAATCCAAAATTCCTAAAGGATCATTCATAACAAGACCGCCAATTTGTTCATAAACATTGGCGTTTTCTTCCATCTGTTCCTTCAATGGTTCATTTTGTTCGGCCAGTGAACGAAAAAAGCCGGATGCATCTTGCAGTAATTTTCCGGCTAATTGAGAATAGGGAGATCCGTTAAGCTCACCTTGTGGGTCTTGTTCCAAAAGAGATGCCATTTGTGTGAAGACAGTTGCATTTTCTTCCATTTGGGCTCTTAGCGGTTCGTTATTTTCTCCAAGCGCGATAAAGAAATCTGAGGCATCGTTGAGGAGGCGTACTGATAATTCTGCATGTGTTGGCATTTTTATTCCTTAGTGATTTAATTCTTCTCATTCGAACAAGACTTTAACATGCGATATATTAAGAATCTATGAGTTTTGTCGGATGTTAAATGATCTAATCAATTTCACCGATGTTGTTTGTGTAAACCTTGCGTGAGGGATGGGCGGGGTATGCGCCTAAAAACTTTACGTCTTTTGCGTAAAACCCTAATTCTTCGAGTGCGCGACAAAATGCGGCACTTTCCGGGTGGCCTTCGATGTCTACATAAAATTGAGCAGCGTTAAAATTTTCGTCAATATAGGATTCCAATTTCACGATGTTAAAGCCGTTTGTGGCAAAGCCGCCGAGGCTTTTGTAGAGGGCGGCGGGGATATTGCGTACTTCGAAGATGAGGCTGGTGATGACGTTTGGCTCATGCTCTTCGGGAATTTCGGGTTCTTGTGAGAGGATGAGAAAGCGTGTTGTGTTTAGCTGTTTGTCCTGTACGTCTTCGGCCAATATATCAAGGCCATAAATTTCAGCGGCGAGGGTTGAGGCAAGCGCGCCATGAGCGATGTCGCCGCGTTTTGCGACTTCTTCTGCGGCGCCGGCGGTATCGGCGTGGATATGCGCTTTTAGTTTGAGGCTATCAATGAATTTACGACATTGGGGAAGCGCGTGGATATGGCTGTGGACGTGGCTGAGCATTTCTTTACTTGTGCCTTTTACTCCCAATAGCGCGTGACGGATGGGTTGAAAATGTTCGCCAATGATAAACAGTTCGCCATCAGGCATGAGGGTGTGAACATCGGCTACGCGTCCTGCGATTGTATTGTCCACGGGAATCATGGCGAGGTCGGCTTTATCATCCTGAACGGCTTGGAAGGCTTCGTTGAAGGAGTTGCATGGGATTGTTTCGAGATCGGGGAAAACAGTGCGGCAAGCGAGGTCGGAATAGGCGCCATATGTGCCTTGGAAGGCTATTCTTTTGGGATTTTGACTCATTTTTATATAGACTTTGCGGTGTTAAAAGTTATTTTTCATTTGAATGAGTATAAGCATCAGTATATTGATTGTCGACAAATGCTTATAGGCTGATATATTTATTAAAATACAATAAACCAACAGGTTAAAGAAAATCATGTCCAGTTTTGAATTCAACAAAGTTTTTGCAGCTATTTTGGTCGCGGGTTTGACCGCGATGTTAACGGGGTTTATCGCGGATGTACTTGTGCACCCTAAAGATCTCAAAGAAGATGCGGTGAGCATTGATGGCGGCGCGGTTGATACTGGCGGGCCGAAAGTTGAGAAAAAAGCTGAGCCGATTTTGCATCTTATTGCGAGCGCAGACATTGCGCGCGGCGAGAAATTATCGAAAGCATGTGCGGCATGTCATTCATTTGATAACGGTGGCCCGAATAAGGTTGGGCCTAATCTATGGAATGTTTATGGCGTGCCTAAAGCACATCTTGGTAATTTCGAATATTCATCAGCGCTGGCCAATTTCGGTGGTCAATGGACAGCTCTTGATCTCAACCAATTCTTTTGGAAGCCTAAGAAATATGTTCCTGGTACGAAGATGAATTATAACGGGATTAAAGACCCAGAAGACCGTGCGGCGATGATTGCATGGCTGCGTAGCTTGTCCTCTTCACCTAAGCCTTTGCCAAGTGCGGCAGCTATCGCGGAAGAAGTGGCATTGCTAGCGCCGCCTGAAGAAGACGCAGCGGAAAATGCAATTGATGCAGCGGCAGATAAAGCAGAGCATGGCGGCGGGCATTAATTAGACGCGATAATTTGTCTTGGCAATTCGCCTCTGATCTAGCCTGCTTTTTTCTCCCATCCATTTTGGCCTTGCTGCCAATAGGTGATATCAAATCCTTGATCCTTATATGATGTCCATTTTTGGCGGGCTGCGGCTACGGCGTTTTGGTCGTTGCCGTCCAACATTTCACAACAGAGTTTGTAGTCTTTGATGTTCTCATTCGTTGCGCCATGGGTGAGGGTGAGGATGTTGGCATTGTTTGGATTTTCTTGTCTATCGGTTAACCAAATGGGTTGTTGTTCGGGGTTGCCATCTTTCTCACTGCCGTGGGGGAGGAAGCTATCGGGGTTGTAGGCCCATAGATGTGTGTTCAGTGCTTCTACGTTTTGCGGGGTGCTCGATTGGACGATGACGTTTCCTTGCATTACTGCCTTGTTGAGCAGGGCGGGAAGGGCGCTTTCGAGGGTGGAGCGTTCCATGTGATAAAATCTTACTTCTGTCATGATTGGTGTCCTTGGGTGGGTGGGTAGGTATATGACTTGCCCTTGAAATTCTCAACAGTGTACGTGTTTTCTTCTATTTCTTTTATATAACAAGGTGTTAAAGGTATTTTTCCGTGGCCATTTGGTATGTCGAGCATATATGTGGGTTGGCATAGGCCCGAAAGCCTGCCGAGGAGTTGTTTGACGATGTCCTGTCCCTCTTTGATGGTAAGGCGGAAGTGGCTTGTTCCGGGGGCAAAATCGGGGTGGTGGAGATAATATGGTTTCACGCCCAATGCAACGAGGCTGCGGTAGAGGTTTTCTAATGCTTCGATGTTGTCGTTGACCCCTTTTAGGAGGACTGATTGTGAGAGCATTATTATGCCTGTGGCTTGCAGGGATTTAATCGTGGCGCGTACCTCATCAGTGATTTCGCTCGCGTGATTGATGTGAAGCGGCATATAGGTGGCTTTATCGATGCTAAGCGCGTTTATCAATTCGGGTGTAACGCGCAGTGGATCGGCGATTGGGATGCGCGTGTGTAAGCGGATGACCTGTACGTGTTTAATGTCGTTTAGCGCGTTCATGATATGTGACAATTGGCGTGGTGACAAAATGAGGGGGTCGCCGCCTGTTAAGATGACTTCCCAGATGTTTTCATTGTTACGGATATAGTCGAGGGCGGCTGTACGTTCTTTATCGGTCAGGATTTCACTGCCTGGCCCTACTTTCTCACGGCGAAAGCAATAGCGGCAATAGACGGCGCAGATATTGGCGGGTTTGAATAGGACACGATCGGGGTAGCGGTGGACGATCCCTTTAATGGGGGAATGTGCTTCGTCACCGATTGGGTCGGGGTTTTCTTGCGGTGTTTGTATAAGCTCCGCAGGGGTTGGGATATATTGTCGTGCGATCGGGTCATCATCGGGCGTGCCTGTTATTAAGCACTCAACCGTCTTTGTGGTTCGAAACGCATAGCGTTCCGAGACGGCTTTGAGTGATTTACGCAAGCGGTCGGACATTTTAGCCTTCTGTGATCAACTGCGTTAAGAGGCGTACGCCAAAGCCGGTGCCGTATTTGGGGGCTGTTGGTTGGTCGGATTTTCGCCATGCGGTGCCAGCGATGTCCATATGCGCCCATGGTGTGTCGTTTTCAATGAAATGTTCGAGGAAGCCTGCGGCGGTACAAGCGCCGGCTAAACGCCCAGATTTGGCGAGGTTCTGGAGGTCTGCGACGTTGCTGACCATATCGTTTTTGAACACTTTATCGAGAGGCATGCGCCATAATTTTTCGCCCGTGTGGTCGCTGGCTTTGTCCATGTCTTTCCAGAGTTTGCTGTCATTGACGAAGGTGCCGCAATATTCGTGCCCTAGTGCAACCATCATTGCACCGGTTAAAGTGGCGAGGTCGATGATGTATTTGGGTTTGAATTTTTGTTGAATATGGGTGAGGCAGTCGGCGAGGACGAGGCGTCCTTCGGCATCTGTGTTTAGAACTTCGATGGTTTTGCCTGATAGGGAGCCGATGATGTCACCAGGTCTGTACGCGTTGTGGGAAGGCATGTTTTCGGCGAGGCCGACAATGGCGACAACGTCTTTTTCAACTTTGCCCAAAGCAAGTGCCTTCATCGTGCCGATCACCGCAGCAGAGCCGCCCATGTCCATTTTCATTTCATCCATGCCTGCGCCCGGTTTAAGTGATATGCCGCCAGTGTCGAATGTGACGCCTTTGCCGACGAGCGCGATTGGGGCTTCGCTTGATTTTCCTGATGATGTTTTTGCGCCGTTCCATTTCATGACGACCATGCGTGGTTGGCGTTCTGAGCCTTTGCCCACTGCGAGGATGGCTTCCATCCCTAATTTGGCCATCTTTTTCTCATCAATGATTTCGACGGATACTCCAAGGGGTTTAAGTTCGTTTTGGATGAATTTAGCGTAGCTTTCGGGGTAAAGATCATTTGGCGGCGCGTTGACGAGATCACGGGCGGTAAAGACGCCTTCAGCGATGCTTTCGAGTGCGCTGTACGTCTTTTTTGTGGTTGTGGATTGTGCGCTTATGATGCTGAAAGATTTAAATTCAGGGGCTGGTTTTTTAGGTTTTGCTTTGTATTTAAGATAGGTATAGCTGCGTAATTTCAAGCCATAGGCGATATTGGCGGCGAGGTCGGTTGTGCTGAGGTCTTTTACTTTTGCGTCTTCTTCAATTAAAAGACCTGCGGCGGTGGTGCCTAATGATTTTAGCGCTACGAATAATTTTCCGCCCGCTTCTTGTGCTTTGATGGCGTTGAGTTTTTTGGGGTCATCAAGGCCGAGCAGGATAATGTGATCGAAATCGTTTTTCTCGCCCATCGTGATTACCAATGTTTGCCCTAATTTCCCTTTGAAATTTGGGTGGTTTTCTATGGTGTGGGTGATAAGCGTTTTATGTGATTTTGCCGATTCGCTTAATTTCCCTTCTTTATAGACAGGGATAATGGCCGTTTTAAGGGTGGCGGCGGGAGATTTTGCGAAGGTTATTTTAAGCATGCTTGTCTTTATCGTTGTTGTTTGGATGATTGATCTTTAAAAGAGTATATGAATTTCGTCCCTTAAGGCTAGATCAAAAGTCATGTTATCCGTTTTTGACAAATATATGATAAAGAATATCGCGATTGCGACGCTGTTTGTGGCGTTGACATTGTCGGCTATCATCTTTTTGACACAGTCGCTTCGGTTTTTGGAGCTTGTGATTGAGGCGGGAGCGTCAAGCGGGGCGTTTTGGCAGCTTACGTTTTTGGCATTACCACGGTTTTTTGAGGTGATTTTGCCGCTTGCGCTTATGGTTGGTGTGGTTTTTGTATATGCGCGGATGGTGTCGGATTCAGAGATTGTTGTTTTGCGGGCATCGGGGCTATCGGCTTTTAAATTGTCGCGTCCGGCGATTATATTTGCGGTGTTTGTTACATTGACGTTGATGTGTATCACGATGTTGGTGGGTCCCAAATCTTTGTCTAAGATGCAAGAGATGCGTCAGGTGATCAAATCACAATTTTCTGCGTTGTTTTTAAAAGAAGGCGTTTTTAATCAGATTGGCAGCGGCCTTACGGTTTATATTCGTGATAAGGATATAAATGGTGATTTGCGGGGGATTTTGATCCAAGACACGCGCGATAAAAATGAATATCCATCTACTGTTATTGCGAAGCGCGGTGTTTTGGTGAGCACGGATCGCGGGTTTGAGGTGCTTGTTCATGATGGATCGCGGCAGGAATTTAACAAGAAGAAACAGATTTTAAACCGTCTTAATTTTGATCGTTATATTATTGATCTTCCCAATTCAAACGAGGTTAACACACGCTGGGCGGAGCCAGATGAGAGAACTATTTTCGAGCTTATTAAGCCAGATTTGAGTGATGCGAGCGATGTTAAAAATTTACGTGAATTTCGGTTGGAAATTCATAAGCGGTTTGTCAGTCCTATATTGGCGTTGTCATTTGCCTTGATTGGCTGTGTTTGTTTGCTGGTTGGGCCGTATAATCGTCGTGGGCAGGTGCGGCGCATTATGGTGGCGGTGTTGAGCGTTGCCGTACTTCAGGGCGCGTATTTGACGTTTTTTAATGTGGCTAAGCACAATGATTTAGGGCTTTGGATGATGTATGCGATTGCATTTGGGCCGATTGCTTTTTGCTTGTTTATGTTGAGCAAATATAGTGAAAAATTCCGTAGACGTGTTTTATATGGAAGGACGTCTTCATGAAGATGAGCGCTACATTTAGTCGATATATTTCACTGAAATATCTTCGTAACACCTTCTTTTTATTGCTTGCGTTGATGGGGATTATTTATCTGTTTGATACAGTGGAGTTAATTCGTCGTGCCAGTAAGGTTGATGATGTACCGCTTAGTCTTGTTATGAAGATGGGGTTGTTTAAGCTTCCTGAAGTTGTACAGATTTTATTCCCGTTCGCCATTTTATTTGGCGCAATGTTTACTTTTTGGCAATTGAATAGGCGTCAAGAGCTTGTGATTTTGCGCTCTGCTGGTTTTTCTGTTTGGCAGTTTTTGGCGCCCGTTATTTGTGTTGCGATGCTTATTGGGTTTTTACAGATCGGGGTTTTTAATCCTGTCGGGGCTTTGCTGGTTGGTAAGTATGAGCGTTTGGAAAAAACGTTTTTAAAGCAAGAGGATAGCCAGGTTGCGGTGTTTAAAGAAGGGCTATGGTTGCGTCAAAGTGTTGATTTGGGCAAGGGATATTCGGGCAAAGGATATGTTATTTTGAATGCTAGTCGCATTGAGCGGAAAGATTGGCGTTTGAATGATGTGAAGGCTTTGTTTTTTGACCAAGATGATAATTTTGTGAGCCGTCTTGACGGGGCTTCTGCGATTTTGCGCAATGGATATTGGGTTTTTGTTGATCCGCTTATTCATCAAGCTAATGGGGAAATCATAAGAGTTCCAGAATATCGAATGCCAACATACCTAACCATCGCGGATGTTGAGGGGACGTTTGCGTCGACGACGACGTTATCATTTTGGCGTTTGCGAGGACATATTCAAACATTGGAAGCAACCGGATTTGATGCGAGCGCGCTTCGTGTGCATTATCATAATTTATTGTCGCAACCTTTGTTTTACGTGGGTATGGTTTTGCTGGCGGCCATTGTTTCTATGCGCCCACCACGTCAGCGCCAAGGCTTGATTTTGTTTTCAAGCGGCGTATTTATTGGGTTCGTCGTGTTTTTCATGACTAGTTTTTTACAGGCTTTAGGCGCGTCACAACAAATACCTGTTATCTTAGCGGCGTGGTCGCCAGCGCTGATATGTTTTCTGCTTGGGATTAGTGCTATAATAAATTTAGAGGATGGTTAACCTTTTCATGTTAAACATAAAGTGTTGACTTTAAATCGTTTTTGGACCAGATATAAACTGGATTATAATGAGATTTTGGAACTATATTATTATGAATAACAGCATTTTGAAATTTGGGAAATTAAGCACCCTTACTGTTGCTACGCTTAGTGTGTTGGCTTTAAACGCGTGTGCTACTCAAAACCAATCCGTTATGGATGATGGTGTTGTTATTTCGGATCCTTTGGAAGACACAAACCGTGCGGTTTTTAAATTTAACGAAGTCGTTGACGATAATATTATCCATCCTGCAATTAAGGGATATCGCTTTGTTGTTCCAAAAGAAGTTCGTAACAGTCTTGGTAATTTTTTACGCAACTTGCGCAGCCCTGTTATTTTTGCCAATCAAGTTTTACAAGGCGATATAGAGGGTGCGGGCAATGTTCTTTTGCGTACAGCTATTAACACATTTACCGGTTTTGGTGGTTTGTTCGATTTTGCTGCTAAAGAAGGTATGCCACATGAATCTGAAGATTTTGGTCAGACATTGGCCACATGGGGTCTAGATAATGGCCCGTACCTCGTTGTTCCACTTTTGGGGCCGAGCACTGCTCGTGATTCTGTAGGCTATATCGTTGATGCTTATGCTGATCCATTGCGCTGGTATCTTTTCGATAGCGGACAAGAGCATCTTTCTTATCAAAGAACTGGTCTGAACTATCTAAACGTTCGTGATAATCTAATGGATGTTTTAGAAGATTTGAGACGTAGTTCGATTGATTATTATGCATCAACACGTAGTATTTATTACCAGCGCCGTGATGCGCTTATAAGAGATGAAAATCCGGATGATGCTGTTGCAGTATCGATTCCTGATTACGACGAATAATATTTTAAATTAAGGATTTATCTTATGCGTATACCCTATCAATTGCTTTTGACAGGAAGTGCACTTTTGGCTATCGGCAGTGCTCCGGCTTTTTCCTTTTCTAATCATCATAATGATGTATTACGCGAACCTTCATACATCCGTGTGAGTGATGCTCGTGATGAGGATGCAGAAAAATTTGTTGATATGATGGCGAGTGATGCAATTACTTTTCTTGGTAATGCTGATTTATCGGATACAGATAAAGAGAAGCATTTTTCAGAGTTGTTGAACAGAAGTTTTGATATGGCAACCATTGGTCGATTTGCTCTTGGTAAATATTGGCGCCTCGCATCTCCAGAACAACGCGATGAATACCAAAAACTTTTTCGTGAAATGATTGTAGAAGTTTATTCGCGTCGTTTTGGTGAATATGATGGGCAAAACTTGGACATACGTGGTAGCCGAGCCGGTCAAAAAGATGATGTTACCGTTAATTCTGTGATTGTCCCACAAGGCAGTGGGCAAGATGTTAAAGTTGATTGGCGTTTGCGTAAGAAAAACGGTCAGTACAAAGTTATCGATGTCGTTGTTGAGGGTGTTAGCATGGCACTTACTCAGCGCTCTGATTTTTCATCTGTGATACAGCGCGGCGGCGGAGAAGTTTCGGTCTTAATTGAGCATTTGCGCGAGATTAAATAAGCTTAATTTTTTTAAACCATTATCCGACCATGGCCGCCAAGTTTCCTTGTGTGCCGCCTTCGATTTGATTTGTTACCAATACGCTTCCGCGATAGATGTTATTTGTAAGCTGGCCAGCTGGGTCACCTGCATTTTCTTGGAATGTTGCAGCATTTGATCCCATCCAACGTAAGATGTTGTTTGGTATAAGATCTACAAGTTTAAAGCATGATACCCCGACAAGATAACAAATAACGGCATACATCGCGGTGAAGAAAAATTCATCAATGGCGCCACGATAGAAACTGATTTGTGTGGGAAGAGATGTCACCTCACCTTCAACACCAAAGCCACCGACATTGGCAACCATAAGGTCGAATATACTGTTTAAGACGATGACCAGTGCGGAGAAAATGCTTATGCTGGCAATGAGGCCAAATAAAATGAGTATTGGTCTTAGGAATATTTCGAGTAGTAAGAAATATCCGTTAGAAGCGTCTTGGCCAGGGATGCCCTCGCCGTCAATGCGAATATGCGCAAGCGCCCATAGAGGCATTGCGACAACAGCTTCAAAAATACTTTTTATCCAGCCGCTCACGGCGAAAAGGAAATATATAAACGGCAGGAACGGTAAAACATAAAACAAAATTACTCCGATCCCAATCGATGCGCTGATAACGGAAAACATGAATGAACTTGAGATTTTTGATAGGTTTGCCGGAATATCCCCTATGATTGATGATAATCCGCCTCCTAAAGTTCCTGCACCTGCTATAGCAGCATTTCTTATGGTTGCATCCATAATTCCTTTGCCGATCGCTGTTAGCTGCGCTAGGGGGTTAATATCTAAGTTTTTTCGCATATCAAAAATGCCGCTTGTTCCTAAAATCAGGTTAATAGTATCAATTGCAACATTGCCCGTTTTTAAGGTCTCTGGATTATCTGCAGCGTTTGTTTCTTGCCAGAAGGTGTATGCATAATAAATTGCGCCATAGGAAGCTTCGCGTCCATTGGGTAACCTTACTGGAACGCCCTCAGCCAAAAACGGGTTGTACATATTTGTCCCTGAGGCATTTTTATTTTGTCGTAATCTTTCTTGCCGTACTAATTCCATGACCATTGGATATTTGCTGGCTATAGGTACATTGAGGGCGGCATCGATAACGGCGCCGTTCATTTCTGCGATGCGGTTAAACCATATTGCAGCTCCTGCCCATCCTTTTTCTATGATTTCAGGGGGGACAAGAAAGTTGCCGCTAGCTTTTTGTTGTGCAATGCCGTTATCAATTGAGGCTTGTGCAAAATCATCAAAATATTTTTTAACTTCCTGAACATATTCTCTGTCTGGTGTGTAGGTAACGTCAGAGCATTCTGGGTCTGTGTCGTATCCTGAAATTCTGCTTCTGGCAATGCATTGGGCGACTTCATTTACGATGGTGTCTGTCCATAATCTTTCAATAAGTTTATAATATTCTTCGGCGATATAAAGTGATCCTGGTTCAAAGTAATCTGTCGTTATGACGTTAATGTCGCCGCAATAGGGGAATACCTGACCTGCATATTCCTGATTTTCATTGCCGGTTCCGACTTCGCCAAAGCGAATGGTTATGTTTCCTTTTAGGGAGAAATCGAGAGCGGTGGCGTATGGGGTTCCGATATAGTTTTCTGCGTTTGGATTAACAGAGCCAGTTGGTGGTGACACGACGTAATCAGGCGGGTCAGAGCGTACAATGTAAGGCTGAATATCAGTGCCGTACATTTTTTTCTCTACCATTGAGCAGACTTTAGCCGTTAAAATAAATTGATTTATGGCACCCATCTCCGGCCTGTTTGGTGTTGCTATAATATTGGCATTTGGACCGAGGAATGTTCCGCTTGAGAGCTCATTGTTAAAATAAGCCCAGCCGTTTGTTGCAAAATTTGACCCATGTTTAGCGACCCAAAATGTTAATATTTGTGCACCATTGAGTCCTTCATTTTGCTGGCCAAGATTGAGGGGGATTATCATTGCAAAAAACAAGACGAATCGCACGGGTGCCCACGCTCTGTTAAATCTCTGACCGAAAGGGGTTCCAGATGCAGCGGTTTCGGCGACCACAGTAATTGTGAAATATACAAAAACGAGGGCAGCGATAGCCATGATGCCAAGAGAATAAAATCTTAACATACCGTGGAGGGCTTCATGGAATGGATAAGGATAAGCGGCGATTGTTTCAACCGAAGGGACGCCAGCATTGCTTTCACATGCTACCCCTGTTGATATGCAGGATTCGTAAATCCCTTCTAGCCCAAAAACACGGTCTAATATTATAAAGGCTAAATCCTGTTCAGGACCAGCTGAGCCCGTTGTTGTGTTGGGGTTTGTGAATAAATCTGTGACTGGAAAGCCGAGAGCAAAGGCTGATTGTGACGCAAATAATGCTAAGGCGAGTAATACGAATTGAACGACGATTATCAACAGGCCTGCTAAAATTGTGAAAAAGATAATGATTTGATCAATATTTTTCCATTTAAAGACAAGGTTGTTAGCCGCAGCGGAAATAACGTGTCTGACGCCATATTTTCCAATATTTTGTCTTTGCAGGTATAAGTGGTCATCTGGTAATAATTTGACCATGTTGTATACGGACGCAATGTAGAATGCGAGCGTTGAAAACCCTGATGTTGCAAGTGCCAATATACGCGGGATGAAGCCCGGCAATAATGCGTATTTTAGCGTATTTTTTGCTTTGTTTTTCATTGGTTTTAAATTGCCGCTTCTCTTTAATTACTGCACGAGTTTTTGTAAGCCGCTTCCTAAAGCTCCTGACGTTTGTTGTGAACCAACGGTTGCTTTTCCTACTAGGCCTTGTGCTGCGTCTTCGCGTTGGTCATTGAATGTTGCTGTGCTCTGTCCCATCCAGCGAAGAATGTTATTGGGTATGAGATCGATGAGCTTGAATGATGACATTCCCATGAGATAAATGATGATTGTGTATATAATTGTGAAGAAAAACTCGTCTATTGCAGAGCGTGCATAGCCGAGCGTTGATGTTACGGTTTCTGCCCCCCTTGGTGTTTCAACGCTTCCTACTGTTTCTGCACGGTAGTCAAAGCCACCAACATTTGTTGTTACCAGATCGAAAACTTGATTGAGAACGCTTACGAGGGCGGAGAAAATAGAAATACTTGCGAGCATCCCAAACAGCATTAAAATTGGGCGTAAAAAGATTTCGAATATCAAGAAATATCCAGCGACACCTGCTTGGCCGGGGAGGCCATTTTGGTCGATCCTTATATGTGCCAATGCCCATAATGGTGCGCCGACCATTGCTTCGAAAATTCCTTTTATCCAGCCACCGACAGCGAAGAAAAAGTAAATAAAGGGGAGGAACGGTACAACATAGAAAAGAATGAATCCTGCGGTCAGGCTCACCATAGTGACGGTAATCAAGAAGGCGCTGAACACTTTGATGAGGCCCGTATCGACCCCAACGAGTGTGCCCAATAAATTTCCGCTAACGCCCGCTACTACTGAAATGGTTAGGTTTCTGATAGCTGCTTCAACGAGTGAGCGGCCAATGCCGACTATCTGCGCGAGCGGATGTGTATCAGGGTTACGACGAATATTATATAAACCTTCAGTTCCAAATAATGCGTTGATGGAGTCAATCATCGCATTGCCTGTTGGTGCTACATGCGGTGAGGAGCCACCGTCGCCTGTTTGCAAGTATTTATATGCCTCCCATAATATATTAGCCTTTTCATAGTCGTCTTCTGTGTCAAGTTGTAGCGGTTCACCATTCAGCACTTGGGGGTGGAAACGTGTTTCCATTACCACATTGTTGTTACGTTTCTTTTTCTCGGCCAGCACTTGTTCCATCACATCAGGATATGCAGATGGAAATGGTACATTTAGAACGGCGCTTGTCACGGCGCCGTTCATTTCCGCGATACGATTATACCAAATGGCTGCGCCTGCCCAGCCTTTTTCAGTCACCAGATTGTTGACGTTATAGCGATCTGAGTCTTGTAGGGTGGGAATAGCGCCTTCTGTTATCCCTAAGACGGCACAGCTCGCGGTTGCGCAACTCACCATGGCGCTTTCAAGATCTTTCCTGTAATAGTCAATTACTCTTGATCTGAACGCAGCATCCGGCAGCAGTGCGTTGCGGTCTACATTCCACGGGCTGTCATGTTTTACCAAGTTTTCGGGATAGTTATTACCGCCGCCTAGTAAGCCGACAGTATATGTATTATGCCAGAGTTCCCTTAGGACATAGAGATAATATTGCTGCATGATTGCAGTGCCTAGTTCCGGCTTATCAGTATTTTCAGCTGCATTTGGGCTTCTCGCATCCGTTAATTTCATCGTCACAGCGCCGCAGGAGGGGTATATATTTCCTTCAAATCGTCCGAAATCAATATCATCCTCAATACCAAAAACAAATTTTATGGAGGTGCTATTATCAGTGAAATCTAATATGTCCTGATATACAGTCGCATTGTCAGTACCAAGATCTTGGATTTCCAGTCTTTTTGTTCCGCTGCCGCTATCTGTCCCCCTGACGGCGTACATTTTTATTTCTTTTGTATTGCTTGATGAAAATTTCTCAAGATAGGCGCAGGTTCTTGCCACGTAGAAAAATTGAAGTAGTGCCTGCATTTCAGGGACGTTGGGCGTGGATACCAAATCTTTCATGTCGCCGAAATATCCATTAGTGATGGTCGCATTAAAATAATTCCAGCTATTTGTTGCAAAACCGGATCCAAATTTTGCGGCGTATAAAACCGCATATTGTGATCCGTTAAAGCCAAGACCAACAGGCACAAGCATGCCAATTGCAAAAACAATACGAATAGGAGCCCATACTTTATTAAAGCGTTTGCCAAATGGCGTTCCTGTTTGCGCCGTTTCTACGACAATTGTAACCATGAAATATGATGCAATTATAACGGCAACGACTAAAAGGCCAGTATTATAGAGTTGGAACATTTGATGCATTGCCGTGTGAATAGGAAATGGAAAGCCGAGTGGTTGGTAAATTGAATTGCCGGAGGAATCTACCATTACGTCGCGTGTTGCTGGGCTTGGCGGGCCGTAGCCGGTATCGGCTAGTGTTTCAGTACAGGTGATACCCTGAGCTACACAAGAATTGAACATGTGATTGCTGCCATCACTTACGCCAAAAACAAGATCCATCATGATGTGGGCAATATCAGTTGATTCTGTTGCTGTAGGTGTGAGGAAAAAGCCTGCGAAGTTTGTTGGCATGCTTGCGAAAACCGGTTGCATAAACATTGCCGCGCCCAAAACACAGATTTGCATGAAAATAAGAATTAACCCGATTAACAGGGCGATGAATAATATGATTTGATCGGCGTTTTCTTTTTTCAAGACAAGGTTATTTGCGGCTTCTGCTATGACATGTCTGATTCCGAATTTGCCGATATTATCTGCGCGGGTGTATGGGTGTTGTGCTGGAAGAAGGTTAACTGCGCTGTAGACGAGTGCCATAAAGTAAGCGATGTATTGAAAGCCGCCGGTAAATATTTCTTCTAGGCGTACCTTGAACTGAGGTAGGCCCATATATGATGCGATTTGTTTTCCCGTGAAAATTCCTATCATTTACTTAGCCCCCGTCAAAAGTGCACCTAAACTGCCAGCTTGTTGGGCTGTGCCTTGCACCCCTTTATGTAAGCCTTGAGCGAGGCGTTGGCCTGATGTTGCGCCACCAAGTGCTGCGGTGCGTGTAAGGCCGTCAACAGAATCTTGGTTAATGTCACTAAAGGATGAAACTTGATTACCCATCCACCGGAGCAAGTTGTCTGGAATTTTGTCAATTAATTTAAAGGCAGCAACAGCCATCATGTATACGATGATGGCATATATGATGTTGAAGAAAAATTGGTCAACTATGCTTCGTTTAAATGCTAAGCGCCCATTGGCACCAGTGAGTGAAATAGTTGCATCATTATCGAACCCGCTTAAGTTTTGTGTGACTAAATCCCAGAGGAAGTGCAGAACGCGCACTTGCGCCGTAAAGATAAGCGTCGCCGCGACCAAACCAAATATTGTTAATATTGGCCTTAAGAAAATTTCAAAGATAAGGAAATAGCCATTTAATGCGGAAGTTCCGGGCAATCCATCTCCATCAATGCGCAGATGCGCAAGCGCCCACAAGGGTACGCCGACCATTGCTTCAAATATCGATTTTACCCATGAGGCAACGGCGAAAAAGAAATAGATAAACGGTAAAAATGGCACGATGTAATACAGAACCAGTCCCGCGGTAAGGCCGACGAATGCTGTTGAAAGGATAAACTCGGAAACTGGCGCCTCAAAGCCCGGTATTGCCTTATCAAGTATTGCAGCAACACCGCCTATCGCTGATCCTGCTGATGCGGTTGCAACGTTGCGAATGGATGCATCAACGAGACCTTTTCCGAGCATGGCAAGCTGCGTGAGCGGATGTGTTGATACGTTTTCACCGTTCATAGCTGATAGGGGCTGTGTTCCGAAAATAAGGTTCATTGTGTCTTCGAACGGGCTACCGCTAATTCTTACTTCTTCACTGAACATACTTTTGCTATCATCATTCCAATATTTGAATACTTCCGACAGAACAGCTGCAACCTTTGCATCATCTGATGTTATGCCTTCGCGTTTTATTGGGTCGAAGCGATCGTTTCGCGTTACCTTTACGTCAGCTTTTTGCGATGCGGATTCAACTTTTTGCATAACCGTTGGCAATGCTGTCATAGCGGGCATGTTGCGGATGGCTGATAAATAATTTCCGTTCGTGCGAGATATTGTGTTGTACCAAATACCAGCCCCAGCCCAGCCGCGGCTAAGAATTTCGCTATTCATTTCATATAAATGCGTTGCATTTGCATAATCTAACCATATCGTGTCTAGCTCGGTTTTTACGTTTGCTAAAAGAGTTGCTACACCTGCTTCTTGCCACTCTTTTGTTGGTTTATCTGCGCATTCAGTCGCCGAACCGGCTAAAATACCAGTGCCGCTGACATTGGGTGCGGGGGGGCCTGCAGGCGCATTACAAGCGTGTGTGTGACCAGAGTCAATAATATTGCCAAATTTTAAGGATGCGTAGCGGAAAGCGTATGCGTTTAGTTCATAAGTATCTGCTCCCCACCACATATCCCTTATAAGCTCGTAATACATTTTCTGTACGGCTTCAGGGCCAACCAAGGGTGTATTACCAGTTACAGTTTCAATGGTAATTTTAATTTCGCCGCATTTAGGCTTTTCTTCTTCGTCACCCTCTATTTTGTTATTGCTATCATCATCGCCATTTTCACCAAAGCGAATTGTGATATCACCATTGTTATAAAACTGTAGTGCCTGTTCATATGTTGTGCCAGATGCAACTGGTAGCACATTATCTGTATCTGGCATCCAATCAGGCGCATCTTTATATAAATATGGCTTTACTCCGTCATAAACAGGTACATAAGGCTTTGTCCCGTTTGTATTGTCCATGTACCAATAGCTGCTGGCGCAGGCGTGGACAAGCGAGAGAGCTTCTAGGATTGGTGATATATCCGGCGCTTCTGGTTTACCAATGAGGCTTTCGCGCTCGCCGGTTGGGTTTGCGCCTGCACCGCCAGGGAAAGGTGCTCCAAGGCGTATTTGATTGTTGTATGTGACCCATGCATTTGTAGCAAAGCCAGACCCCATTTTGGCGGCAAAGAGGGTGATGTATTGGCCGCTATTCATGCCATAATTTAAAGGAATGAGTAGGCCGATTGCGACAACAAGGCGGATAGGGACCCACACATTTTGGAAGCGCTGGCCAAAGGGGGTTCCTGTTACGGCGGTCTCGCCGATCACAATAAGTATGAAATATAGGAAGATTAAAGCGCCGACGAGAAGGATGCCTGTATTATAAAAACGAAACAACTCGTGTAATGCATCGTGAAAGGGCCATGGAAAAGTGGCAATCGCTGCTGGTGCTACGCTTGCTGTTGCTGTTTTACATGAGATGCCTTGTTCGATACATGAGCCAAACATGGCTGGAATTCCAAATACTTGGTCGAGGAGCATGAAGGCAATATCAAATGTTGGGTCGACTGTGAAAAAGATTGATTTTCCAACCACCGTTCCGACGGGATGCGCAGCGGTTGGGTACGATGCAAGCGCCGGTTCGAAGATTAGCATAAATATGATTGTTGCGATTTGTACAACGATCAAAATTAAACCGATCAAAGTGATAGAGAAAATGACCATTTGGTCGATGTTTTCTTTTTTAATCACCAAGTGATTAGCGGCTTGGGCGATGACTTGGCGTATGCCGAATTTGCCGATATTTTGGGGGTTAAGATATGAGTGGTTGGGCGGTAATATGCGCACCATTGCGTATATTTGTGCAATAAGGAAAGCGATATAGCCAAAACCAGACGTGAAGAGGTCGCCGATTCTCGGCATAATGCCGGGCATCACCACATATCCTGCTACTTGTTTTGCTTGTCTACCGTTCACTATAAAAAACTCACACTTGTAATATTTTAGTGTAACGCGAAAATAGTTAAAATTTTAGTTAATTTTTACGATTTCTGCCTTATTTTTACCATTATTTTGGTTGTTTGTTGCTTAAATGATACGCGATAGACGTTAAAAAACCCTGAATACACCTTATGTTTCGGGGGATTCAGGGTTTTTAAAATAGAAGTTTGATACTTAGCCAGCTTTGCGCAAAGGTTTGTATTTAATGCGTGTTGGGGATTCTCCATCGGCTAATCCCATGCGGCGGCGGTAATCTTCTTCGTAATCTTGGTAGTTTCCTTCAAACCATGTGACTTGAGAATTTCCTTCGAAAGCAAGAATATGGGTGCAAAGGCGGTCAAGGAACCAGCGATCATGAGAGATGATAACGGCGCAGCCGGGGAATTTCTCGATTGCTTCTTCGAGGGCGGCGAGTGTTTCGGTGTCCAAATCGTTTGTAGGTTCATCGAGCAGGATAACATTTGCTTCTTTTTTCAACATCTTAGCGAGGTGTACGCGGTTTCTTTGTCCGCCGGATAGATCCTTAACAAGTTTTTGTTGATCTCCTTTTCTGAAGTTAAATGCGGACACGTACGCGCGTGATTGCATTTCAACCTTGCCCAGTTTGATGATATCGGTTCCGCCGGAAATTTCTTCCCAGACATTGTTATCACCCGATAGGGTATCGCGAGATTGATCAACATAGCCGAGTTGAACAGTATCGCCGACTTTGAAATCGCCTTCATCTGGTGTTTCGTCGCCTGTGATCATTTTGAAGAGGGTTGATTTACCTGCACCGTTAGCGCCGATCACGCCGACGATACCGCCAGGTGGGAGGCGGAAGGACAGGTCTTCGATGAGGAGTTTATCGCCGAAGCCTTTTTTGATGTTAATGGCTTCAATGACCAAATCACCTAGGCGCGGCGGCGCAGGAATAACGATTTGTGTTGCGCGGGAATCAACCCCTTGTGATTCTTCGAGCAGGTCATTATAGGCGCTGATACGGGCTTTGGATTTTGCACGGCGTGCGGATGGGGATTTGCCCATCCATTCTTGCTCACGCTTAAGTGCTTTTTGACGGGCGTCTTCTTCGCGGCCTTCTTGTGTCATGCGTTTTTGTTTTGCGTCAAGATAGGCGGTGTAATTGCCCTGATAGGGGATGCCCATGCCGCGGTCGATTTCAAGAATCCAGCCCGTGACATTATCAAGGAAGTATCTATCATGCGTGATCATAACGACTGTCCCTGAATATTCGGCAAGGAAGCGTTGTAGCCATGCTACGCTCTCTGCGTCCAAATGGTTTGTCGGTTCATCAAGCAGGAGAAGGTCTGGTTTTTCCAAGAGGAGACGGCAAAGTGCAACGCGGCGTTTTTCACCGCCAGATAGGTTTTCTACGGATGAATCGCCTGGTGCGCAGCGAAGGGCGTCCATTGCAATTTGGGCGGTGCGTTCAACTTCCCAGCCTTCGTTGTTATCAAGCCATTCTTGAAGTTCGCCCATTTCATCGGTGAGTGCTTCGAAATCAGCATCAGGGTCGGCCATTTCGGCGGCGACAGCATTGTATCGGTTGAGTTTTTCAAGCGCCTCGCCAAGACCTTCCATGACGTTTTCAAGGACGGTTTTACTGTTGTCGAGCTGTGGCTCTTGTTCAAGATAGCCGATGCGAGTGCCTTTTGCGGCCCATGCTTCGCCGCTATATTCTTTATCAATGCCGCCCATAATTTTGAGCAAGGTTGATTTACCCGCCCCGTTTGGACCCAAAACACCGATTTTTGCACCTGGCATGAAGCTTAATGTAATGTTTTCGAGGATTTTGTTGTTGTCATAGGCTTTCGATAAGCCATTCATTACATATATATAGCTGCCTTCTTTTGACATTTTGTCCTCTTAATCTTTGTTTGTATTTGTATGAGATGCCTTGATAGCAAGGTTTTGCGCGTTCGGGAAGCCCCTTGTTTTTCATTTTTTTAGCGCGATATTTTTTAATGTATATATCATGACACAATTACGATGAAAGGCAGGTGTCTTATGGGCATTAAAATTCATGAGCGTGAGTTGCGCGGGCATACAAATATGGGGTGGCTTGATAGCCGCCATACATTTTCATTCGGGCATTTTATGGATCCATCGCGCATGGGGTTTCGGTCTTTGCGGGTGATTAATGATGATCGTGTGATTGGTGGCGCGGGATTTGGTGAGCACGGTCATGACAATATGGAGATTATTTCGATTGTTTTGGATGGTGCGCTTGAGCATAAAGATTCGATGGGAACTGGTTCTATTATTCGTCCGGGTGAAATTCAGAAAATGAGCGCGGGTAGCGGCGTGACGCATTCGGAATATAATGCATCGCAGGACGAAAACGCGCATTTCTTACAAATATGGATACATCCGAGTGAGCGCAACATTGAGCCGTCTTATGAACAGGTGCCTATTGACCTTGATGCGGCGAAAGGCAAGTTTGTCCTTATTGGCGGTGGCGTGCCTTCGGATAAGGTTGTGAGTATTCATCAAGATGCGCAGCTATACTGGGCGTCTTTGGCGGATGGGGATAATGTGGATTATTCTTTTGAAGACGGTCGCTTTGGGTTTGTGCATGTGGCGCGTGGGAGCGTTGAATTTGAAGGCGTTACTTTAAAAGAGGGTGACGCATTGGAGATTGCTGATTGTGATATCGTTAAGCTTAGCGCCAATGCGGATAGTGATGTGTTGCTTTTTGATCTTGGATGAAATGCAGGTTTTATAACTGGAGGGTTGTCGTGTGAAACAATCATTGATTTTGGGCGCGGATGGAAAGCAGCGTTGTTATTGGTGCGGGGATGATCCACTTTATATGGATTATCATGACCAAGAATGGGGTAAGCCCGTTACCGATGATATTCGTCTTTTTGAAAAGATATGCCTAGAGGGGTTTCAGGCGGGTTTAAGTTGGATCACGATTTTACGCAAACGTGAGAATTTTCGCGCGGCGTTTGATGGGTTTGATTTTAATCGTGTTCAACATTATGGCGAGAAAGATGTTGAGAGATGTTTAGCGGATGCAGGTATTATTCGTCATCGCGGGAAAATTGAGGCGACGATTAATAATGCTGCGCGGGCGATTGAAATGTTGGAGGAGTTTGGAACGTTATCGGATTATTTTTGGCGATTTAAACCTGATCATCATCCGCAGGTGAAAAGTGTTGATGACGTTCAGGCGATGAGTGATGAGTCGAAAGCATTATCAAAGGATTTAAAAGCGCGCGGTTGGAAATTTGTTGGTCCGACAACGTGCTATGCGTTTATGCAGGCGATGGGGATGGTTAATGATCACATTGATGGGTGTTGGCAGACATAAAAAGCCGCATTATTGGGTGCGGCTTTTAGACTGTATCATAATTTTTAATTAGGCTGCCGCGGCAGATTCGGTTTGATCGTCGATTTCTGCGATTGGTGCATTTGTTTGGACGGATTCAATCCCATTTTCGGCGGACGCCTTTGCGGTATAGCCTTGTGATTGGAATATGATCTCTCCGTTTTTGGCTGTGAGGTTGAAATAGAATTTTCCGTCATTGCCTTCTTTAATGTTGAATTTTGGATTTGTTGCTCCGTCAATTTCGGCGATGGGTGCGTTTGTTTGAACCGATTCAATGCTGTTTTTTGCGGAGGCTTTTGCGGTATACATCTCGGATTTGCCGATTGTCTCGCCGTTTGCGGCGGTTAGGCTGAAATATGTTTGCCCGTCTTTGGCTGTTTTTAGAATAAACGCTGGATGTGCCATGTCTTTAATCTCCATTCTTTCTGATTTGAATACCTTATTGAAGCAAGGCTGAGGAGGGTGAGTCAAGGATGCTCTATTGTTTTGCATTCTTTTGCGATGGTGATATTGTTAACTTTATGAAGAAGAAAACAGACGAAAAAATTTCAAATCCTTCCAATAATTCCATGGTGGCGGCGACCAAAAGTCGGGCTAATTTTTCTGGCCATGGTGGTGCTTTGGGGGCTTCCGGATATCGTGTTGCGGCGAATAACCCTGATAATTGTGAATTTTTGAATCAGCCCGGACAGAGTATTTCAATTACGCCGAGTAAAGGTAGTATTTCTGACGCTTTTAATTTCCAGGATTTTCTCATCGGCGTTGAGTGGGATAATGTTGTTGTTGAGGAAGCTGGTTTTTTTGGAAAGATTTTTAAGAAAGTAAAAAAGCAAGGGGTCGATCTTGATATTGGTTGTTTGTATGAGATGAAAGATGGCACTCGCGGTGCTATTCAAGCTTTTGGTGATAAATTCGGCGATTTTGATAATGCGCCATATATCTTTTTATCTGGTGATGAGCGTACAGGTGATTCAGATGGTCATGATGAGTTTTTACTCGTTAACGGTAAGCATTGGGATAAGATTAAACGCCTTTTGATTTATATTTATATATATGAGGGCGCGGCGACTTGGAGTAAGATTAATCCGCAAATTATTCTTGATGTGCCGGGGGAGGATGACCTTGTTGTAACGCTTGGTGCGCACAACGATCATCTATGTTTATGTGCGGTTGGTGGATTGGAAAATATTCGCGGTGGCATTAAGTTAACCAATTATACGGAGTATTTTCCGGGGCATGCAGAGATGGATCGTGCGTTTGGTTTTGGGCTTGATTGGGCTGATGGAAAGAAGGGCTAATGTCTTCCAAGCTGCTTTCGCTCTTTTGTTTATGCGGGATAAACGCTACTATGATTTGTTTTTAACGTTTTCTTCGCCTTAATTTAGGTTTTCCATGGATTTATCAATTTTTTCTAGCCTTATGATACCGCTTGCAATGATGGTGGTCGGGATTGCCATGCTTGTGAAGGGGGGTAATTGGACTGTTGACGGGGCAGTTTATGTTGCGCAAAAATTTGGGATTTCACCGCTTGTCGTTGGCTTTACAATCATCGCATTCGGGACGTCTTTGCCGGAACTTATTATCTCTGTATTTGCGAATTTGCGCGGTTCTGGCGGGATTGCGATTGGTAATGTTTTGGGCTCGAACATTGCGAATATCCTTTTGGTTATTGGGGTGAGCGCGATTATGGTGCCTTTGGTTGGCAAGTCTCAGGCGGTTTTGCGCGATTTATTGATGATGATTTTGGTCACGGGGTTGCTCGCGTTTTTGATGCAATATGGCGCTATAGGTAGGCTCGCTGGTTTTGGTATGATTGGTCTTTTGTTTGGTTATGTTTACTTTCAATATAAAATGGCAAAAGCGGGCGCTGATGTTGCCATGGACGTTGAAGATGCACCTGAATATGCGAAACCGATTTACGCATATGTGTTTTTGTTTTTAGGGTTAGCGGTCATTGCGGGAGGGGCAGAATTTTTAGTGCGCGGCGCAAGTGCGAGCGCGGCCATAATGCATGTACCAGAGGCGGTCATAGCGCTTAGTATAATTGCGCTTGGTACGTCTTTGCCTGAGCTTTCCACCTGTATTATTGCAGTTCGTAAAGGGCATAGTGATATTGTTTTGGGTAATATTATTGGGTCGAATGTGTTTAATATTCTTATGATTTTGGGTTTTACTGCATTGGTAAAGCCGATTGCTGCAGGATCATTTTCACCTCAACTCGTTAATTTTGATGTTTGGGTGACTGTTCTGGTGAGTGTTGTTTTTGCCTTAATGCTTGTTTTATTTGGTAAAATTGGTCGTATAGCAGGGGTTGTTTTCTGCGGCGCTTATATCGTTTATAATGTTTATATCTTTGCGATTAATGTCGCCTAATAGGTTTGTTTTTTAAAAAGGAATTTTACGTGGTTGATATTTTTGATACTCGATTTGAAGATAAGAGCGTTGAGGTTGATAATTTTGTCTCTCTCGGTGATGAGGTTAATATCAACCAAAAGGACGCGACGCTTAAGCGAATTATGATTGGCGCGGGCTGGGATGCGAACGCGTTTAATGCTGATGTTGTTGATTTGGACATTAGTATTTTTATGCTAAATAAGGATGGTCTTACGCGCGTTGATGAGGATTTTGTATTTTATAATCAACGTGAAGCTCAAAATGGCGGTGTCCGTCACCATGGCGATAGCCGCACTGGCGCAGGAGATGGTGATGATGAGACGGTTAGTGTATTTTTAGAATCTATCCCATTTGATGTCATGCATTTGATGATTGTTCTTTCAGTATATCGTGGATATGAAAAAGAGCAAAATGTGAGTATGGTTCGTAACGTTTACATTCGTGTGGCTAATGAAGAAAATGGATATGAAATTGTTCGTTATAAAATGGATGTTGATTTAAAAGACCGGACAGAAACAGGTGTGGTTGCGGCGGCCCTTAATCGTGAAGGGCCGAAATGGCATTTCAAACCTCTTGCGGAGTTCTATCCCAATGGCTTGCCGGAAATCGCTAAGAAATATGGCATTATTGTTAAAGAACAACAATAAGCGTTTTATTCTCTATTTTTTCATGCCTAGTAATTGTCCGGGCTTAATGTTTGGTGACTTTCTGCCGATTCGGCCTCGGCGACCACCGCCATAGAGGCTATCTTCCTGCATGTTTTCATCGATGAGATTGTCAAAATCAGGGATCTCGCCCATTTGAAGGGATTCGATTGTGGCGCGGAACAGGTCGCATCCTTTTCCTTCCCAATCATGGAATTCATTGACATAACTTTTGTCGTTTATGCGCAATAGTTTTGGCCCCCACTGACTTTGAACGGCGGCATCAGCGCGCATCCAAAGAACTTGTTTTCGACCACCGGGGGCTACGATATTGGCGCCTTCGCTTTTTATTTCGTTGGGGTCGGGTATTTCCATACTGCCGACACCGCCACCTTTTTCCCCTTCTTCATCGTCTTCTGAGTCTTCGTCACGTAAAAGTTGAATTTCTGCTTCAACGTCTTCACTGGTTGGACCCATACGGACTTCGGCGCTGCATGTTATGCCTTTTGCCTCATCATAATGAACCCAAGGCATGGTTTCGTATGGCGATAAAACATAGTTTACGCCAAGTTTTTGTAATAATTCTTCAAGCGTTACGCGCATGAAAGACGGTTTTCCTTATCCTTTTTTGTAGGCGACAATACTCAATTGTAACAGTTTTGTCAGGCAAAAGTAGTGAATTGATAGAAAAAGCCAATGTTTTCATACTTATTAAGCAATAAAATGTTAATATATTCTATGTTATGTTTTTAGCTCTGCGTATCTATCAACCCATTGGATTACACTAGAATATGAATAGTCGGCTTTTATTACGAGTTGCTTTTTTGCTTTTTGCAATCGCTATGTTTCCGTTTCCGTTTGCGGTGCAGGCGCAGGATAATAATGGCGGCAAGCCAAAAGTTTTCGATACGAAAGTGCGTGTGATTGATTCTGCCAGTATGTTTGCGGGTAAAGCTGAAGTTAAGATATGGGGTATTCATCACCTTGATAATTTGCCGATATTGCTTGCTGAAAAAGGGCGTGTTGCTCTTGATAATGCTATTGGCAATAAGGCAGTGCAATGTGAGTTAAAAAAGCGATTTGATGATTATCTTCTGGCGCAATGTGTGAATTCAGTGGATCAGGATCTTGGGCTTTTAATGCTACAGGCTGGTTATGTCAGTGTTGATCGCTCTGATGTATATGACAGTGTTTTTGAGGAGCCTTATCTTCAGGCAGAAAAGGATGCTCAGGCAAGGGGAATAGGTATATGGGCCTCTGAAGCGGGTGGGAAAAGCAACGATACAATCGGTACGCGGTTTTTTGTTTTAGCGATTATATTATCTATCGTGATATTGGCCGCTTTTGGCGCTTTGAGCATTATTATCATGCGCGGTTTTGAAAAAGTGATTGATGCGCAGAATCTTAATATAGATTTGGTCGGGCGTGAGCGCATATTGAAAAATAAAGAGCGTACAGTTGTGGCAAGTATGTTGGATTCTGAAATTAAGGCTAATAAATCGAAGATTGAAGCATATTTGGTTGTTTATGAAGAAATGCTTGCGGATATTAAAAATCCGCAGCGCCAGCCGAAATATAAGAAGGCAGGAGATATTTTGCAGAGCCAGCCAGCGTTGGATCGCTCTGTCTTTGATCGCAATACAGATAAGCTTGATATATTAGGGGATCAATTATCCAGCCAAGTTATTCACTTTTATGCGCGGATTAAAACCAAGCCTGATTATATCAATCTTGAGCCAGATATGCCGATAGATGAAGCAATGTCTTTGGTCGAGCGGGGCATTAATAATGCAAAAAGAATGAACAAGGTTGCGGATGGTTTGATTGATCTGTTTGACGATAGTGGTTTGTCATCCGGATATGTTGATAAGTGAGTGATTAAAATAAACTAGTTTGCGCTTTGTCGTCTTTTTGGCTTGGCTTTTTCTTTTTGGGCGTGGGTGTTTGTGGTGCGGCGGTATTGCCTGTTTGCACGGATATGATTTCATTATTTTGAAACTCAATATTTAGCGCGGCGTGATTTTTTGCATCGCTTGCGGTGATGATTGGTTTGCCCTCAGTTGAGCGAATGACGGCGTAGCCACGCTCCAAGGTTTTTTTGAAGCTGTACGCGTCTAGCATTTTGCCTAAATGATCAAGGTTTTGTGAGCGCTTTTGGGTGATGGTTGGAGCGGCTGATTTTAACTGCTCGCTCCATCTTTCAAGGCGGGTATGAGCATTTTTAATGGCGTCTTTAGGGTCGCGCAGTCGTGATGCGCGTGAGATTAATTGTTCGCGTTTAGTGGACAGGAAGCTACCAAAGCTGAGTCCGAGTTTGTCTGAGGCATGGTCGAGGCTTTGTGCCTTCATTGTTAGTAGTTTTTCTGGATCGCCTAGGCCGCGAGATTGAGCGTCGAGCTTGTTGAGGCTATCGCTTAGTATACGGCTGGTGGCGTTGATGAGGCGTTTTTCATTGTCGAGTATTTGCGCAAGTAAATTTGCACGTACAGGCACAGCCATTTCAGCTGCGCCGGTAGGTGTGGGGGCGCGCAGATCTGCGGCGTAGTCGATCAAAGTTGTGTCGGTCTCATGCCCGACCGCGGAGATGATTGGGATTTTACTCTCAGCTGCGGCGCGTACGACGTTTTCTTCGTTAAAAGCCATGAGGTCTTCAAGTGATCCTCCGCCGCGTGCAACGATCAGGATATCTGGGCGGGGAAGAGATGATCCATCAATGGCATTAAAACCATTGATCGCGTTGGTGATTTGATTGGCGGCGCCGTCGCCTTGCACGATCACTGGCCAGACAAGGACGTGGCTAGGCATACGATCGGCGAGGCGGTGAAGGATGTCGCGGATGACCGCACCCGTCGGTGATGTTACCACGCCGATTGTTTTTGGTAGGAACGGTAGTGGTTTTTTGCGTTCTTGTGAGAATAGGCCTTCGCCCTCAAGTCTTTTGCGGCGATCTTCGAGCATTTTAAGCAGCGCGCCTTCGCCTGCTAATTCCATGGATTCGATGATGAGTTGATATTTGGAACTTTTGGGGTAACTTGATATCTTACCAATGCAGATTACTTCTAACCCCTCTTCGGGGCGCAGGGATAATTTGTTGAGGTTTCCTTTCCAGCAGACGGCGTCGATGACGGCGTTGTCATCTTTGAGGGAGGAATACATATGACCAGAGCCGGCGATTGATATGCGTGACAATTCTCCGCGCACGCGTACACGGCCAAAGTTGTCTTCTAATGTTTTTTTAAGGGAAAAAGCCAGTTCTCCGACAGAAAACTCTGGAACGTTTGACTTAGGTGGTGCGTTGGTGTCGATATCATGCATGACATGATGATAAGATTTCTTTTAATAAACACAACAGCAAAGATATTATGACCCGTACAAAACTCTCCGAATACCTCCACGCCCATGAAGATAAAGCCGTTGCATTATCGTTAGAAACATTGCCGTGGGATCAAAAGCGATCAGAAAGTATTGAAGAAAAAGCGAGCGCCATGGTTAAAGCCCTTCGTAAGAAGGGGCCGCCAATGGGGCAGCTTGAAGCGTTTATGAAAGATTATTCGCTGGAGACGGAAGAGGGATTGGCGTTGATGTGTCTTGCCGAGGCATTGTTGCGTGTGCCGGATAAAAAAACAGCGAATGCCCTTATTCGTGACAAGGTCGAGGCGGCCAATTGGTTGGATGCGGCCGGTGGTTCGAAAGACTGGATCGTTAAAGCGGCAGGCGTTGGCTTGTTTGTATCTTCTAAGACGCTGGATGGTGTTTTATCACGCTTGGGTGAGCCATTTATTCGTGAAGCCATGATCCAGGCGATGCAAGTTTTGGGTAAGCAGTTTGTATTGGGTACTGATATTGAAAATGCGGTTCAAAATGCCAATAAGTTTCGTAAAAAAGGATATCGTATGTCATATGATGTTCTTGGCGAGGCGGCACGTACGGCAGCGGATGCGCAGCGTTACTTCGATGCTTATCTTCACGCTATTAATTATATTGGTGAGCGCGGATCAAAGGACGAGCAGCGCCGCCCAGGTATTTCGGTTAAATTATCTGCGTTTCATCCGCGATATGAATACGCGCAAAAAGAGCGCTGCGTTCCAGAAATTCGTGAGAAGTTGAAGCAATTGGCGCTGGCGGCGCAGCAGCATAATATTGCTTTTACCATTGATGCGGAAGAGGCGGATCGTCTTGAGTTATCGCTTGATATTATTGAGGGCTTGTTGCCCGATCTTGATCCCTCATGGGAGGGATTTGGTGTTGTTGTGCAGGCTTATCAAAAGCGTGCCTTGCCCTTGATTGATCATCTTGCTGCATTGTCACAAAAACATCATCGCCGCATGCAGGTGCGCCTTGTTAAGGGGGCATACTGGGATAGTGAGATTAAACAGGCGCATGAGGAGGGTTTAGAAGCATTTCCAGTCTTTACGCGTAAAACCAATACGGATGTTTCTTATCTTGCCTGCGCGCACAAATTGTTAAGTTATGATCGGGAATTTTACCCGATGTTCGCCACGCATAATGCCCATTCTCTTGCAGCTGTTATCGAGATGGCGGAGGGGCGTGAATTTGAATGCCAGCGTTTGTTTGGGATGGGCTCAGGTCTTTTTGATAATGTGATGAAAGAATATGATATTCCTGCGAGTATCTATGCGCCTGTTGGGCCACATCAGGAATTATTGCCTTATCTTGTTCGTCGTTTGTTGGAAAACGGTGCAAATTCGTCATTCGTGAACCGCCTCTTGGATCCTGATGCGCCTGTGGAAGGATTGGTGGCTGATCCTGTGGAAAAGATTCGCGGACGTACGACACATATGCATCCTAAAATATGCCTGCCCAAGGAAATTTATGAAAATGAAGATGCGGCGCCTCGTGTCAACTCGATGGGCATGGATCTTTCTGACCCCGTTACGGTGAAAGCGCTTTATGACGGTATGAGTGAGTTTTCTGATAATCAATATGAGGCTGCGCCTATCATTAATGGTAAGCCGCAAAAAGATGGTATTTCGAAAGAGGTACTTAACCCTGCGGATCATAGTGATGTTGTTGGTACGGTCTGGTCAGCAAGATCTGATGTGCCAGAAGCGGCGATTGATAGCGCCAAAGAGGCGTTTGTGGAATGGTCGGGAACGGATGCGGATATCCGCGCGCAGATTTTGGAGCGGATTGCCGATCTTTATGAGGAAAATCAGTATGAATTGATGTCCCTCGCGATCCGTGAGGCGGGTAAAACCATTCCCGATGCTATTGCAGAAATTCGTGAAGCGATTGATTTTTGTCGGTATTACGCGAACCGTGGGCGTCGTGATTTCCAAACTGGCGGTTTTGAAATGCCAGGTGTGACGGGGGAAAGCAATCGTTATTCTTTGCATGGACGTGGTGTGTTTATCTGTATTTCACCATGGAATTTCCCAATGGCGATTTATACGGGGCAAGTTGTTGCCGCGCTGGTGTCGGGCAATTGCGTTGTTTGTAAGCCTGCGGAGCAGACGCCATTAATTGCGGCGAAATGCGCGTCATTGATGTATGAGGCGGGAATTCCGCAAAATGTGCTGCATATTGTTACCGGTGAGGGTGATGTTGGCGCGGCTTTGGTTGCACATAAAGATGTGCGCGGTGTTTGCTTTACTGGGTCAACGGAAGTTGCGCGTGAGATTAACCGTACCTTGGCGGCAAAAGACGGGCCGATTGTACCGCTTATTGCGGAGACAGGTGGTCAGAATGCGATGATTGTTGATTCATCGGCACTGCCGGAGCAGGTTATTGATGACGTTGTCTCTAGTGCGTTTGGATCGGCGGGGCAAAGATGTTCTGCGATGCGCATTGTTTGTATCCAAGAAGATGTAGCGGATAAAATGATCCGTATGCTGAAAGGTGCGATGGCGGAGCTTGTTGTCGGAATGCCGGAGGAATTATCCACGGATGTTGGTCCCGTCATTGATGAGGATGCGCGTGGTATTTTGGTGTCTCACCGCGAGGCATTAAAAGGCTTTGGCAAGTTTATATATGAAGCGAAGCTTGATCCGAATTTGCGTGAGAAAGGGTCTTATTTTGCACCATGTGCGTATGAAATTGACACGATTGATGCGCTTAAGAATGAGGTCTTTGGACCGATTTTGCATGTGGTTCGCTTTGAAAAAAATAAGCTCGGTGATTTGTTGGAAGATATTGATGAATCGGGTTATGCGCTTACCTTTGGTGTGCATAGCCGTATTGATGAATTCCAAGACTATGTGGTGAGCCGTGTGCGTGCGGGTAATGCCTATGTGAACCGTTCAATGACTGGCGCGATTGTTGGGTCGCAACCCTTTGGCGGGCATGGCTTGTCGGGTACGGGGCCGAAAGCTGGCGGGCCATATTACCTTCATCGCTTTGCGACAGAGCGCGTGGTTAGCACCGATACGACGGCTACGGGTGGTAACGCGTCTCTTGTGTCTTTGGAAGAATAGCGCCATATTGTTTTTTTAAAACAAAGGGAATTTAGGTTTATGAAGGTTTTGTTGATTGGTTCAGGTGGTCGTGAGCATGCATTGGCGTGGGCGATAGCGCAGTCAGAAAATTGTGATCAGCTATATTGTGCCCCTGGTAATGCGGGCATTGAATCCTGCGCTGATTGCGTTGATATTGCGGCGGATGATGTTGAGGCATTGGTTGCATTTGCGAGAGATAATGCGATTGACCTTGTTGTTGTCGGGCCGGAACAGCCATTGGTGCTTGGGGTGGTTGATCGTTTGAAAGAGATTGGTATCCCTGCATTTGGTCCGAATAAAGCCGCGGCGCAGATTGAGGGCTCGAAAGGGTTTATGAAAGATCTTTGCGCGAAATATGATATTCCCACTGCTGCTTATGCGCGATTTAGTGACGTTGATGGAGCGAAGGCGTTTATAGATGCGCAAGGCGTGCCGATTGTGATTAAGGCGGATGGCTTAGCGGCGGGTAAGGGCGTAATAATTGCGGAAACCTTGGCGCAGGCGTATGAGACAGTAGAGGATATGCTTTCCGGTAATGCCTTTGGCGAAGCGGGGCATGAGATTGTAGTGGAGCAGTTTTTGGATGGTGAGGAGCTTAGCTATTTTGCCTTGGCGGATGGCGAGAGCATTTTGCCTCTCACGAGTGCGCAGGATCACAAGCGTGTCCATGATGGCGATCAAGGGCCAAATACTGGGGGTATGGGCGCATATAGCCCGGCGCATCTTATGAATGATGCGTTAGAAGAGAAAATCTTGACGCGTATTATTGAGCCGACCATTGCGGGCATGGTGAAAGACGGTCATCCGTTTACGGGTGTTTTATTTGCGGGCATTATGGTTGTTGATGATGAGCCGTTCTTGATTGAGCATAATGCACGCTTTGGTGACCCTGAGTGTCAGACCTTGATGTTACGTATGCAGGGCGATGTTCTTGCCGTTTTGGATGCGGCAGCCAAGGGTCAGTTAGATGCAGTTAAGGATCAGGTGAGTTGGAGCAGTGATAGTGCGCTTTGTGTTGTTATGGCGGCCAATGGTTATCCTGGCGCTTATCAGAAAAATACAGTGATCAATAATCTTGATGATACGGCAGAGATTAAGAATGTGACCGTTTTTCATGCGGGAACGGCGAAAAATGATGCTGGTGAGATTGTTAATATTGGTGGCCGTGTTCTTGGCGTTACCGCGACGGGCAAAGATGTTCAAGAAGCACAGCGCCGCGCCTATATGGGCGTTAACAAAATTGACTGGCCTGATGGTTTTAGCCGCACTGATATTGGATGGCGTGCGGTTTAATCATATAGGCGTCACGGCTTTTTTCGTTTTGATTTAAAGAAATCGCGTAAGATTTGGCCGCACTCATCGGCGAGCAAGCCGTGTGCGATTTCGGGGCGCCAATGGCATGTTGGCTGCTCATAGAATTTTGCGCCGTGTATAATGCCGCCTCCCTTTGGGTCATCTGCGCCAATTATGACCCGTTCAATGCGTGCGAAGCTAATCGCGGCGGCGCACATCGTGCAAGGTTCTAGTGATACGTAGAGTGTCGTATTTGGAATTCTTTGTGCGCCTTGTATTTCGCAGGCTTTGCGGATGGCTATGATCTCTGCGTGGGCGGAGGGATCGTTTAGTTCTCGGGTTTGATTTCCAGCGGATGCAATGATCTTGTTGGTCTTATTTTGCACCAAAACTGCTCCGATTGGCACTTCGTCGCGCATCTGTGCTTGCTTTGCCTCTTCCAATGCGGCGCGCATGAAGCTATGGTCTTGTTCAGAAAATTGATCAGCAAATTGAAAGTTATCAGACATGAGCGAAGAAAAGCATAAAGGTGAGCGGATTGCAAAGCGAATTGCGCGTGCGGGTCTGTGTTCGCGTAGGGATGCGGAACGATGGATCGCGGATGGTCGTGTTGTGGTTAATGGCGATGTCTTGGATACCCCTGCATTTTTAGTGGATGAAAGTGATAAGATTGTTGTCGATGGGCAGTCATTGCAGGGCGCATCGGATACGCGTTTATGGCTTTATCATAAGCCAGCAGGGCTTGTGACAACGCATAAAGATGATCGCGGGCGCGCTACTGTTTTTGATAAATTGCCAGAGGGATTGCCGCGCGTGGTTAGTGTTGGCCGCTTGGATTTGAATACTGAGGGGCTTTTGCTTTTGACCAATGACGGTGCGTTGTCACGGCATCTTGAGTTGCCATCAACGGGATGGGGGCGCAAATATCGTGTGCGGGTCATTGGACGTGTGAATCCTAAACGCCTCGAAGCGCTAGAGAAGGGTATTACTGTTGATGGTATTCGCTATGGGTCAATTAAGGCGCAGATGGATCAGGCTAAAGAGGGGGCGAATAGCTGGCTGACTATTGTTTTAAAGGAAGGTAAGAACCGTGAGATTAGACGCGTTATGGAGGCGCTAGATTTGAAGGTGAACCGCCTTATCCGTATTTCTTATGGGCCATTTGATTTGGGTAAGATTGAGCGTGGTGAGGTTATTGAAGTTAAGGATCATGTTTTAAAAGCGCAACTTGAAAAATTCTTTAAGGAACAAGGGTAATGCGCGTTGTTTCAGGGGTGCATGGTGGGCGTAAATTAAATGTGCCTAAGGGGCGAGATATTCGTCCGACTTCCGATAAGGTGCGCGGCGCGATTTTTAACACGCTTTCGGGGTATTGTGATTTTCATGAGGCGTTTGTTTTGGATGCGTTTTGTGGCACAGGGGCGCTTGGTATAGAGGCGTTGTCACGTGGCGCATCTCATTGCGTTTTTGTAGATAAGGCACGTGCGTCATTGGATTTGGCGCGTCAAAATGTTGGTATGCTTGGTTTGGAGGGCGAATCTGTATTCAAGTTGGCTGATGCGCAAAAGGTTCATTTCGGTGCTCGTGACCCGTTTGACCTTGTGTTTTTAGATCCGCCTTATCGGCAAGGGCTAGCGATTGCATGCCTTGATCATTTGGGGCGCAGCGATATTTTGCGTGAGGGGGCGGTGTGCGTTTTGGAAACCGAGAGGGGCGCGGACGTGTCTGCACCTGCCCAGTTTGAGATGCTTAAGGACAAGCTATATGGGGATACTCTTGTCACGTATCTGCGTTATAGCCAATCGGTTGCGTAGATTACTGCTAATAGGGCGATGCCGAGAATTATGCGATAGATCGCAAAAGGTGTGAAGCTTGCTCTGGAAAGCCATTTCATCATCAAAACGATAGCGATATAGCCGGAGATAAAGGATAGAATGGCCGCAATGAGCACATCATAGGAGAGTGATGCGTTTGGGTTGTTGAGTAATTCTAATCCGCCTAACGCGCCTGCGCCGCTGATTGCGATGATGCCGAGCAGCAAGGAGTAATGCGCGCATTCACTACGGTTGTAGCCTAAAAACCGTGCGGCGGTCATGGTAATGCCAGAGCGACTTGTCCCGGGGATGAGAGCGAGGCATTGCGCGAGGCCGATAATGAGTGCGTGTTTGTAGCCGAGTTCATCTAATGTTTTCTCGTTTGGAGCCATGCGATCAGCAATCCATAAGACGATCCCGAAAATCAGCGTAGTCCATGCCACGATTTCAACGGCTAATAGCCATGATGGATTCATTGCATTGAGCCAAAAGCCAATGATGATGACGGGGATTGATCCGATGATGATTTTTAGCGTGAGTTGGTTTCCTGTATGATCCCATTTTCCGGTGAGCAGGGATAATATTCCCGATACCATGAGGATCACGTCTTTGCGGAAATACAAAAGGACAGAAAATAAAGTGCCGACATGGACGGCGACGTCCATTAGGATATGCTTATCCCATTCTTGGGCTGCGTTACCGTCGAGCGCGGCATGGGCGAGGACAAGATGGCCGCTTGAGCTAATAGGGAGGAATTCGGTGATCCCCTGTATGAGGGCAAGAATAATGATGTGAAGTAAAGGCATATCGGATAGTGATCCTTGCTTTTTAATTGGTGATCGTAGATCATCTTCTATATGGTTTATTTGGTTGGTACAATCGGATTTTTTTCAGGTTTCGTTCTCGGTATATTTATTTTAAACGCGCTGTTATCGGATCGCAGCCGGCGAGAGTTGTTGGAGGATCGTGGCCTTAAATGGACATATGGTCTTTTTGCGTGGATCATTGCAGGTATTACTTCATATGCTGCGGTTCAGAGTTATTACATTTATTTTTAAAACAAGAGCGGTGCGCGCACCGGATCATAAAGGGGCATAATATGTCAGGAAAAGTAGAACGTTATAATACAGTCTCGCGTGGGTTTCATTGGGCCGTTGCGGTGCTTATTTTAGGACTTTTGATCGTTGGATTTTTTATGGATACGATTGAGCCGTCTCCGTTTAAATATCAGGTTTACGGATGGCATAAAGCGACCGGAATTGCCGTTTTGTTTTTGGGCGTGTGCCGTATTATTTGGAAACATATTACACAAACGCCAGAATCGCTAAGTGCCTATAAGCAATGGGAAAAAATACTATCTAAAACGATACATATAGTTTTGTATGTGGCAATTATCGCCATGCCATTATCTGGTTGGATCATGTCGTCGGCTGGTGGGTATCCGATTTCATTTTTTGGCCTTTTCGAGGTTCCGGGTATCGTTTCTAAGGGCTCGGAATTGGGCAAGCTTGCGAAAGAGGCTCATGAGATCTGGGCTTGGATCATTATTGGTTGTGTCGTGCTGCATATTGCTGGTGCGCTTAAGCATCATATTTTAGATAAAGATACGACGCTGAACCGCATGGGCGGCAACCTTATCTTTGCAGTTTTCGGGCTTCTTGCTTTGGCCATTGCTTTATCATTTCCTGCGCGTGAATTTATAGGTGAATTATTCAGCAAGGGTGCAGTTCAAGAGGTTCCTCTTCAGGATTCTTCTGATACGTCAGAATGATTACGAAAAGACGCTTTTTACTCTAGGATTTTGGATCGGTTCACGATAAGCTCTTTTTTATGAGAAAGCTTTATCATCTATGGCTGCATCCTTATTCGCGGAAAGTCCGCATTGTTTTGGCTGAGAAGAATTTGGATTTTGATCTTCAGGTTGAAAAAATCTGGGAACGACGGACTGATTTTTTGGCGATGAACCCTGCGGGTGATGTTCCTGTTCTTGTTGAACAAGACGGCACGACCTTGGCCAATTCCCAGGTGATTTGCGAATATCTCGAGGAAGTTTATCCCGAGGTTAATACGCTTGGGCATGACCCGGTTCAGCGTGCGGAGACTCGCCGTTTGGTGAGCTGGTTTGATGTTAAGTTTAATCGTGAGGTCACCGAAAACCTTGTCAGTGAAAAATTGATGAAGCGTTATCTGAAATTGGGTGAGCCAAATGGGCCGTCTATTCGTGCGGGTCATGCGAATATACATTACCATTTGGATTATATTGGATTTTTAACTGAAAAACGCAGATGGCTTGCGGGGGATCAGTTTTCTTTGGCAGATATAGCGGCAGCGGCGCATTTATCGGCGGTAGATTACATTGGTGATGTGCCGTGGGAAGAGCATCATGCGGCGCGCAAATGGTATGATAAGATACGTGAACGCAAGAGTTTTCAGCCATTATTGGCGGACCGTGTGCCGGGTTATGATCCAGTACCGCAGTATGAAAATATTTCTGCTTAAATAAATATAAAAAAATAAACAGGTTGGAAAATTTATGACTCAGCACAATAAGCTGTTTTGCTTCGGATATGGATATAGTTGCGATTACCTTGGTCATGAATTGCATGCACAAGGGTGGGATATTGCGGGTACGACACGCAATGTTGAAAAGCGTGAGACATTAAAGACGCGCGGTGTTGAAACACATTTATTTGATTATGAGTGTCCGCTCCCTGATCCGTTATATACTTTGAAAGACACAACGCATTTGGTGATTTCTACACCGCCTGGTGATGATGGGGATCCTACGTTTTTGATGCATGCGCAGGATATTTTGAAGTTAGAAAACCTTCAATGGGTTGGGTATTTATCGACCACAGGTGTTTATGGCGATCGTGATGGTGGCTGGGTTGATGAAACATCCGAGATTCGTCCTAATAGCAAACGTGGCTCTCGCCGTGCTTTAGCAGAGGAGCAATGGCTTTCTTTGGTGAAGTCGCATCATTTGCCAGTACATATTTTTCGTCTTGCGGGCATTTATGGCCCTGGTCGTTGCGCGCTTGATTCTATTCGCGCGGGGGTGGCGCGACGGATTGACAAACCAGGTCATGCGTTTAGCCGAATTCATGTTGAAGATATCGTTCAAATTTTATTGGCATCTATGAAACACCCTAATCCAGGCGCGGCGTATAATGTGTGTGATGACTTTGCCGCACCTAGTCATGAGGTCATTGCGCATGCATGTGACTTGCTGGCGCGCCCCATTCCGCCCATCATTCCGTTCGAAGAGGCTGATTTATCGCCGATGGCGCGGAGTTTCTATGCGGATCATAAGCGGGTCAATAATAAGCGCATTAAAGAAGAGCTTGGTGTAGATTTAAAATATAAGAATTATATTGACGGTCTTCAGGCCTGTATGGATGCGGAAGATTATGCGCTTTCCTTATTTAAGGGCATTGGGCAAAAATCTTAGGTGTGATTTTCTGTGTCTTGAATGGGTTGTTGGTAAGGCAGGCCGATTGTTACTGTTGTTCCGACTTCTATTGTTGATTCAATTTTTAATGTTCCTTGGTGCAATTCAATAAGCTCTTTTGTGATTGCCAGACCTAGTCCTGATCCCTCGTGATCGCGAGCATAGGAGGAGGAGACTTGTTCGAACGGATTTGTAATTGTTGCGAGTTTGTTGGCGGGGATGCCAATGCCGTTATCTGATATTTTTAAAATGATACCGTTTTCATGTGCATTGCATTGGACATCAATTTGTCCATTGTCATTGGAAAATTTGACTGCGTTTGAGAGTATGTTGAGCAGGATTTGTAAAATACCGCGACGGTCAGCGACGATTTTTAATTCTTCATCGGCGTTTAAGTTGTTTTTGATTTTTATCCCCGATTCTAGGGCGCGTCCTTCCATCATATGGAGAGCGACATGGATCACTTTGCTGATGTTCAGCTCTTCTAGCATGAGGTCGTATTTTCCGGCTTCGATTTTTGACATGTCGAGGATGTCGCTGATGAGATCAAGTAGATGTTCGCCGCTTTCGCGGATGCCGCCGATGTAATCGACATATTTTTCATTGCCCAATGGGCCGAGGAGTTGACGTTCCATCATTTCGGAAAATCCAATGATTGCGTTTAGCGGTGTGCGCAGTTCATGTGACATATTGGCGAGGAATTGGGTTTTGGCGGAATAGGCACGCTCGGCTGCGTCTTTTGCGGTTTTTAATTCGCGCTCATAGAGCATGCGCTCCGTCATATCTTGCATGATTCCAAAAAGCGCGATGACTTCGCCTTCATCATCTCTTGAGCATCGTCCTTCGCTACGTATAACGCGTTCTTCGCCGTCGGGGCGTAGAATGGAAAATTCAACGTCATAGTCATTTTCTTCAATGACGGCGCGATGAAGGGCTTGGTTTAGACGATCAATGTCGTCGCTGTGAACCATTTGGTTCATGTTATCGAGGGTCGCGTCGAAGTTTTCTGGGTCTACGCCGAAGATGCGGTAAATTTCATCTGACCATTCAATCGAATCTTCGCCGAGCACCCAGCGCCAGTGCCCCATGCGGCCAAGGCTTTCGGCTTGAAGGAGTTGTTTTTCGCGATGTTGTAATGCTTTTTGTTGTGTCTTTATGGCGGTCACGTCGCGCCCTGCAAAATAGGTGAGGCCGCTGAGGTGTTGTTGACGCCATTCAACCCATATGCTGGCTTTTTGCTTTGTGATGATGCGTGCCTCAATGTCGAAGCGTTTGGCTTCGGGGCTTTGGGGGCGTGTGTCACCTTGGTGTGCGCTTTGTATCGCGTTTTGAACGTGGGGTTTGTCTTCTTCATCGAATAAATTGATGAAGGCGATATCGTCTAATTCTTGTGCGGAATAGCCGATTGTATTGCCGAAGCGTGCATTGGCGCGTAGGATTTTTCCGTTTTCATCTATGACTACCATCATCTCCCGCGAGAGGTTTAGGAAAACATCAATATCGTCATGCGTGCTATGTGCGTTTTGTGGGAGTGGGGATTCCATCTCTATGTTATCGTTGTGATTCAGATTGTATGAGGCCACTAAAAAACGACGTGAATCCGGCATATTGATCCAGTCGAAGTGAAATTCCTGCGCGGTTTGATCGCCATAAAGGAAGACGTTATGTGCCCCCGGTTCAATGTCATTGGGGGATTGAGCCTCATTTTGGAATTTTAAAATCGTGCTGAAATTATGTTCTGAGATGGTGTCGCGTGTGAGTTGCGCCATTTTCATGAAGGCAGCACTTGCGAAGACGATTGTTCCCTCGTTGTCCACAACAATGCGTGCATCGTCATTCTCTACTGATTGAGAGAATGGGAATCCTTGAATTTCGTCTTTTTTACGGCGTAATGAGAACATGGAATATCGCATCAATGATGAGGGTGGTATTTTAAGGACGGGGTGTTTTGAAACACTCTTATATATACCATAAGTCAAAAGGCATTTTGTTTACAAGAGGTTTAGCATAAAAAACGCCCCTTATCTGAAGATAAAGGGCGTTATAAGGGGGAATATTCGGATTAGTAAGCGTATTTCACGGAACAGCCATATGGTTGTGTTTGTGATGTGGTTACATCTTTGCCTTCAATAAGCTCATCAACGGCGGCGGTTACATAGTTTTCCGCGCCTTCGATTGTGGCTGGGTTTGGGCTTGGGTTGTTATCTATCGCGCCGGCGTAGGCGAGTGTGCCATCGGTATTGATCACGAACATGTGTGGTGTTGTTTTAGCGTCATACATTTTGCCAATTTCGCCAGATGCATCGAGGATTTTTACGCTTGGATGTGCGCCTTGCTCTTCAATGATTTTAGCGGCTTCTTCGGCGGTTGTGTTGCCTTGGCGGCCATCAGCGGAGGAGACGATTGTGACCCATTCAACGCCTTTTTCAGTGGTTTCTTTTTGCACTTTTTGCATGTTGCCGCTGCCGTAATGCTTTACGACGAATGGACATTCATGGTTGCTCCACTCAAGGACGACGATTTTGCCTTTGTGATCACTAAGTTTAAAAGTATCACCGTTGATATCAGTCGCGGTGAAATCAGGCGCGGCCTTGCCGATTTCCGGCGCGGCGGCTTTTGACGCGGTCGATAGAGACACGATTGCTGTTATCGCGATTGCGAATACGGCCAGTGATGTGAGTAAAAATTGACGCATTGGTTTGTTCTCCTTTTTAATTGAACAGATTGGTAATCGTTTTTGGGGTTAGGATTTGTGGCAGTATCTGTGCCTCAGGTCTTTGTCCCGTTTCAGTATTTTTTTGTCCATAATAGACGTAGATCGGAACACCGTTTCGTCCATAGTTATTGAGGTATTTCGTGATGTCGGGATCTTCGCTTGTCCAGTCACCGATTAAGTATCTTACGTTGTTTTCTTGGAAAACCTTCTTTGTGCTGTCGATATTGATTGCGATTTTGTGGTTTACCTTACATGTGATGCACCATTGGGCAGTCATTTCAACGAACACTGGCTCGTCTTCTTCATCTAAAATCTGTGATAATTTTTCGGGTGTGAAAACTTCGCCGAAGCTTTGCGTATCCAAGGTATTGTTTTCGGATGCTGTGATTTGTTTTTGTTGTGTCACGAGCATAAAGGTAGCAATTGCAAAGGTGAGGATTGCGATGATTTTGAGGATTGTGTTTCCAATTGAGCGCCCTGCTGATTTTTTCCACAGCCAGATGCCGAATGTGATCGCGCTCATGCCGATGAGGATTTGAAGGACGCCCGCCGATCCGGACAATATTGCAATGACGGATAGGAGCCAGATAGCAAAGATGAAAATCGGGAATGATAGCAATTCTTTGAATGTGTTCATCCACGCGCCGGGTTTGGGCATAATCCGTTGAAATGCGGGAATGAATGACAGCAGCAGATATGGCGCGGCGAGGCCGAAGCCGAGAGCGGCGAATACGCTAAGATTAATCAATGCGGGTTGTGTGAGTGCGAATCCTATTGCGGCGGCCATGAAAGGTGCAACGCAGGGTGTGGCGACCAAGGTCGCGAGGATGCCAGTGAAAAATGAGCTGTTTAAGCTTTCGCCCTGGGTCAGCTTGTTCCCGACATTGCCGAGGCGGTTGTTAAATTCAAAGAAGCCCATGAGGTTGAGGCCGATGATGAATAACAGGTAAGCGAGCGCGCCGACGACTATTGGGTTTTGAAGCTGGAATCCCCAGCCGATTTGTGCGCCTGCAGATTTTAAGATGAGCAAGATAGCGGCGATGGCAATGAAGCTTAATACGACGCCAGCAGTGTAGGCGATGCCATGCATGCGCGCAATTGAGCGGCTTTTATCGGCAATTTTGACAAGGCTTAAGGCTTTTATGGATAAAACCGGAAATACACATGGCATGAGGTTTAGGATGATGCCGCCTAAAAATGCGTAGAGTAGCGCCGTTGCGATTGTGATGTTGCTGTTATCGGATGTTGTGAGGGGTAGAGGTGTTGCAACGTTTTCTTGAATCATTGCGATTGGTTTTGGGGTTGCGTTAATTTTGTAGCTGTTTGGGCGACCTTGTTTGTTGGTGTATGTGACTAAGAATTCAGCGTTTTTGAGGTCTGTGGCATCACGTTCGCCTATTTTTTGAGAGAAAGTGAGTTGCGTTTCATTTAAAAGTGCTGATTGCATGGCGGCGTTTTCGATGAGACCCCATTCATGCGGATAAAAGACGAGTGTCTCTGGTTTGATGTCACTTGCGATGGTTTCGGGCAATGTTACGCCGAGTTTGAAATGTGTGTTGGTTTGTTCGAAGGTACTTGGCCAGCTTACTGTTACGGGTAGTTTTGCAATTGCGGCTTCGAAATAGGCGGAATTGTCTTCTGTTTCGCTTTGTGTGCCATTGAGTGTGAGGGTGTACGTGCCATATTCGGGGATGCATTCTTCTTTGCAGACGAGGAGCTCAATATCAGCGGTTAACGTTAAGGCTCCTTCGGGAAGGGTTTTGGGTAATTTTAAGCGTTGGAGGAGGAAGACGTTGTTTTCGTATCCGTAATTCATCAATGGGCCATAGGGAAGTTTTTTTGGGGTTGGCCAGTGGATATCGCTTACGGTCGCACCCTCAGGGAGTTTCCAATTTGCTTTGGTGATTGTGCCGGAATCGCCGGGGTTTTTCCAATAGGTGTGCCAATGCGGCGCGATGGATTTTTCAATGCCGATCCAGATTTCATCGCCGCCGCTTACGTCGGTACGTTCGGCAAGGAGGCGGATTTTTACAAGATTATCGTCAATTGTGGGGTCTTGTTCGGGACTTTGGGCTGATGTTGTCATTGATGCGGTGAATATGAATATTGCCGCGAGGAATGGCATTAAAAGCTTGCGCATTTTTTGTCCTTTTTTCATTCTTGTATTTTCGGTTTTTGTTATCCCTGATAGGATAGTATTCGCAAAGCATAACACAAAGGTTACAGCATATGAATCATGATAAAAGCGCGCCATTATGGACCCCGTCTCCTCAACAGGTTGAGGCGTCGCAGTTGCATGGGTTTATGCGAGATGTTGAGACACGTACAGATCTAGAATTTGAGGGATATCAATCGTTTTGGCAGTGGTCTGTTGATCATAGTGATAAATTTTGGAGCGTGCTTTGGGATGAAATGGGCGTTGTTGGAGATAAAGGTGCGCGCGCTTTGGTTGATGGTGAAGATATGCTGTCTGCACGATTTTTCCCTGATGCGCGGGTGAACTATGCAGAAAACATGCTGCGTAAACATGATGATGATCTTGCGATGGTGTTTCGTGCGGAACAAGGCGAGGATGTAAAGATCACTTATGCGGAGTTGCATGCGCGTGTGAGCGTTTGGCAGCAGGCGTTAAAAGATGTCGGTGTGGGGCAGGGGGATCGTGTTGCGGGATATATGCCGAACATGCCCGAGACGATTATTGCGATGCTTGCGACGGCTTCGCTTGGTGCGATTTGGGCATCGGCCTCGCCAGATTTTGGTCAGCAAGGTGTTATTGACCGTTTTGGGCAGATTGAGCCAACGGTTTTGGTGTGTGTTGACGGGTATTATTACAACGGTAAAGAGATTGATTGTCTTGAGAAGGTTAAGGCAATACAGCCTGCGCTTAACGGATTAAAGGCAACAGTTGTTGTGCCTTTTTTAACTGATGCGCCGGATTTAAGCGGGTTGGCCAATGCGGTTACGCAAGATGGTTTTTGTGATGCGTACACTCCCAAGAAGGTTGAGTTTGAGCGTGTCGGGTTTAATCATCCGTTGTTTATTATGTTTTCGAGTGGCACGACTGGCGCGCCGAAATGCATTGTACATGGGCATGGTGGTGTGTTGCTTCAGCATTTAAAAGAGCATCAATTGCAAAGTGATATCCGCAGCGGTGATCGGGTCTTTTACTTTACTACATGTGGATGGATGATGTGGAATTGGTTGGCGAGTGGGCTTGGCAGTGGGGCGACGCTTATGCTGTATGATGGATCACCGTTTTATCCGAACGGGAATGTGTTGTGGGATTATGCGGTTGATTATAAGTGTACGTTTTTCGGGACATCTGCAAAATATATTGATGCCCTTAAACAGGGTGGATTCGTGCCATGCCAGAGTCATGATTTGAGCGCGTTGCGCACGATTGCCTCGACGGGGTCACCCCTCGTGCATGAGAGTTTTGATTACGTTTATGCGGATATTAAAAAAGACGTACATCTTGCGTCGATATCGGGTGGGACGGATATTGTGTCTTGTTTCATGCTTGGTAATCCAATATCACCCGTTTACCGCGGTGAGCTTCAATGTGCAGGGCTTGGCATGGATGTTGCGGTTTTTGATGGTGATGAAAAACCTGTTATTGGTGCGGCGGGAGAGTTGGTTTGTTTGCGGCCTTTTCCGTGTATGCCTGTCAAGTTTTGGAATGATGAGGGTGGCGCGCGATATCGCGGCGCTTATTTTGAAATGTTTGATAATATTTGGGCGCATGGTGATTGGGTTGAGCAGACAGAGCATCATGGCTTTATCATTCATGGACGCAGTGATGCGACGCTTAATCCGGGTGGTGTACGTATCGGCACTGCAGAGATATATCGCCAAGTTGAGCAGGTTGAGGGCGTGTTCGAATCGATTGCCGTTGGTCAGGATTTTGAGGGAGATGTGCGTGTTATTCTTTTTGTTATTTTGCAAAACGGGTGGGAGCTCGATGATAATTTGGTTAAGGACATTAAGACGGCTATTCGTAATGGAGCTTCGCCGCGTCATGTTCCCGCTAAGGTTATTGCGGTTGATGATATTCCGCGAACAAAAAGCGGTAAAATTACCGAACTCGCTGTGCGTGATGTCATTATGGGGCGTCCGATTAAGAATATTGAAGCGCTAGCGAATCCTGAGGCTTTGAAGCTGTATGAGGGGCTTGAAGCACTTAAGTCGTAAAAAAAGCTTGCGCGAATGAAAAAATAGTGGTTTTTTAGATCTATGAATATGGACACCCGCACAGCATTTATTACATTTGCAGCAGCGGCCGCGGCAAACGCGGCGGCTTAGTCCGCACTATATTCCAGTTATAGTACGAAAGCGTACGCCCGATTTTCCCACAAAGTTTACAAAACAAACGGCATTTTGAATGCCGCTCAATTATATTGAGATGAAAAAAGAGATATTAAAATTATGAATTCTATTAGACCTGAAGATCAAGACGTCCATGAGGGCGGATCAACAATGAAATTCCGTCCCGTATTGCATGCACTTACGGCTAACCCTGGTGTTGAGATGATGAGTTATGCCGCGGGTAAGCGCGATATGATTACGATGGGCCAAGGGGAAGGCGATGTGCCGACACCTGATTTTATTGTTGATGCGACATATAAAGCGATGAAAGAGGGCAAGATGTATTATGGCCCGACATTAGGGCAAGAGCTGCTTCGCAAAAGTTTGTCGGATTATTATAAGCGTATATACCATCTTGATATTCCTTCTGATCGTGTTTTTGTCACCGCATCGGGGTCGACAGCGATGAATTTATGCCTCGCGGCTTTGCTTGATAAGGGCGATAATGTTGTTGCGATTACACCGATTTGGAAGAATTTGCTTGGGGCGGTTGAGCTCACGCAGGCTTCTACGACGCAGGTTCCATTGGATTACATTGATGATAAATGGTCGCTTGACCTGAATAAATTGTTTGATGCGGTTACGCCTTATACGAAGGTGATGTTGGTTGTAACGCCATCGAATCCAACAGGGTGGACCGCAACGAAGGACGAAATGCGTAAGATTTTAGACTTCGCGCGTGAGCGTGGCATTTGGGTTTTGGCAGATGAAGTTTATGCGCGTCTTGTCTATGATTCACCGCACACGCCGGCACGTTCGGATAGTTTTTTGGATGTTGCGACGGAAGATGATTTATTGTTGGTCGTTAATAGCTTTTCCAAAAGCTGGGCGATGACGGGATGGCGCATGGGTTGGATCGTCGGCCCGAAAATTGCGGAATCCAAGATTAAGGATGTCGCGCTATATAACAATTTATGTCCGCCAACAGCGACGCAATATGGCGCGATTGCAGCGCTTGAACAGGGCGAAGATTTCCTTGCGAGCCAAGTGGCGATGTATCAATCAAACCGTGATTTGATGATGCAGCGATTGGGTGCGATGGGTGGTGGACGCGTACATCTTGCGAAGCCGGAAGCAACCTTCTATGGGTTTTTCAAAGTTGATGGTGAGCCCGATTGTATTGCGCTTACTAAGCGATTTATTGATGAGGCGCAGTTGTTGCTGTCACCTGGTTGTGCGTTTGGTACGACGTGCCGCGGGTATATCCGTATGTGTTTTGCGGTGTCCGAAGGGCGTTTGAACGAGGCATTTGACAGAATGGAAAAAGTTCTATAATTGTTTATAATATGACAAATATTTCTTCTTATATAATGCGGTTCGCAGGTATTAGTGCTAATGCCGTCGCTACTCCACACCCAGAAATTTCCGATTGGAAGTTTCTGGGGTATCCAAATAATAGCAATGCCGTTTTTCAAATAGACAAGGATCAGGAAGCCTTTATATCTAAAGCTGAGCTTATGCGTGTTAGTGATTTGGCACGAAAATCAATCATGGATTATGAAGACGGAGATGATACGGTATTCTTAACATATAGCGTTCGAACCAATGGTAGTAGTGATTATGATAGAAAGGTTACCTTATGTTCGGCTCTTTCTATTATGACTTTGTTGAATGGTTTAAATGGCCTAAATGTGCCTCAATATAAAGATGGACCAGGTATCTGGTAAGAGGTTATTATGCGTGGATATTTTGGTATTGGGGTTGAGGGGATTTCTAAAGAGCAGAATATTGGCACTATTGCGCGCTCTGCGCATTCTTTTGGTGCCAGTTTCTTTTTTACGATTGCTCCTGCGGTGGATGTTCCGGCGTTTCGTGCGTCGGATACGTCCGATGCGTTTGATCATGTGCCGTATCATCAATATGCATCCGTGGATGCGTTAGAGCTTCCTCATAAATGTTCATTGGTTGCGGTGGAGTTGGTTGAAAATTCGATTGAGCTTCCAAGCTTTCGCCACCCCACCCGCGCGGCTTATGTGCTTGGCCCAGAGATGGGTAGCGTTTCACCGGAATTGATGGAAAAATGTGATCATGTCATAAAGATCCCCATGAAATTTTGTGTGAATGTTGGCGTTGCAGGCGCGCTTGTGATGTATGATCGTCTGTTGAGTATGGGTAAATTTGCGCCGCGTCCTGTGCGGGCGGGTGGCCCGACCGAAGCGTTGCCGCCAAAGCAGACATCTTTGCGCCGTAAGGTTCGTAATCCTGAAAAATATGCTTAAGTTTTTCTTTGTTCATTGCCCTTTATAAAGGGCTTTTTATGGGACTTGCATATTGGCTTTCATTCCTTTAAAAACGCTTTATTCAATTAAGTATGAAGGAATTCATTATGAGCAAATGCATGCGTTATTTCGGAATGGTCTTATTGTTGGGAATGGTTGTTGTTGGCGGACAATCTTTTGCACAAAACGGTGAGCCGCGTTTGCTCTCGAAATATGGTGACTGGTCTGCTTATATGTTCATCGAAAATGGTAGTAAAGTTTGTTATATGATTAGCGAGCCGAAAACAGCGCAGGGCGATTATACGCAGCGCGGTAAAATTTACGCATTGATTACACATCGCCCAGCGGAGGGCTCACGCGACGTTTTCAGTTACATTACCGGATATGGTTATAAGTCTGGCAGTGATGCGACATTGGATGTTGATAACACAACATATACTTTGTTCACTCAAGACGAGACAGCGTGGGCACCGGATGCGGAGAGCGATCGCGCAATTTCAAGCGCTATTCGTGATGGCGCACGCATGGTTGTTAAGGGGGTTTCTTCTCGCGGGACAGAGACGACTGATACCTTTAGCCTTAATGGATCGAGCAAAGCTTATCAACGCATGAGCGATGAGTGTTAATGGTCGGTTGATTTTATCCAGAATTTATATATACCAGAGTAAGGGTCAGTATTGGTTTTAGACGATTTGAGTGTTAGCTTTATTTTGTCGTTTCGCAATATCAGAAAATTTAAATGAATCATTATTATAAATCTCCAAATTCTAATGCTTTGCGTAGCTTTTTCGGGCTGCGTAAGCGTTATTTATTCACGCGTAGTAACCGTCTGCGCCTTAGATATTCTGCGAGCGCTCTTTCCTGCGCGCTTGTTGCATGTGTTGCCATTGGCATGAGTGCACATAATTCAACCGTGTCTTATTCGCCTGTTTCTGATGACGCGGATTTGCTTGCGGCGATTAGCCCTGCGTCTGGTGATGCGGTGGATCACAATGCGGGCGATGAAAACCTTCAGGCATTTTTATCTGATAGTTTGAAGGCGCGTATTTCTGATTCTATGCGCGCGGCTCCTGATATTATCAAAAAAGCCGAACCACAGAAATTGCACCATAAAGTTTCTGTGGGCAGTGGCCAGACGATTGCGGGTGTATTACAAGAAGCGGGTGTTGGCGGTAAAGACACGTATCGCGCGGTTAAAGCGCTTGGGAAGCATTTTGACCCACGCCGCGTGCGTTCGGGGCAAAAGCTTGATGTGAATTTTAAAGAGCTTGCCGATGGCAGTCTTGATTTTGATACGCTGTCGATGAAGATTTCTCCGGTTAAGGAAATTGTTGTCGCGAAAAACGCGGATGATGATTTCTCTGCTGATATCAAAGAACAAGAATTAGAGCGTAAGGTTTATGGTCGTGTGGCGCAGATCGAGACATCGCTCTATGGCTCAGCGGCGCGGGCGGATATTCCATCTGCGATTATTGCGGAAATGATTCGTATTTATTCTTGGAATGTTGATTTTCAACGTGATATTCGCCGCGGTGATAAGGTCGAGGTTATGTATGAAGCCTTTGAAACCGAAGATGGTGATCTTGCTAAATACGGTAATATTATTTATGCGAGTTTGAATACTGGCGGGCGTGAGAAGCCGATTTATCGTTATAAGATGGATGATGGCCGTGTTGATTATTTTGAGCCGGATGGGACAAGCATTCGCAAGACTTTGATGAAGACTCCGGTTGATGGTGCGCGTATTTCATCTGGTTTTGGTTATCGTCGCCATCCTGTGCTTGGTTATAATAAACTTCATAAGGGTATGGATTTCGCAGCGCCGACAGGTACGCCGATTTATGCGGCGGGTGATGGTGTTCTTGAATATGCCGCGCGTAATGGGTCATTTGGTAATTATGCGCGCATTCGTCATAATTCAAAGTTAAAGACGGCGTATGCCCATATGAGCAAGTTCAAAAAAGGCATGCATAAAGGCAAAACCGTTAAACAGGGTGAAGTGATTGGTTATATCGGCACCACAGGACGTTCTACCGGACCGCATTTGCATTATGAAGTCCTTGTGAATGGTGTTCAGGTTAATCCGCGCAGTGTAAAATTGCCGACTGGCGAAACACTTACGGGCGAGCAATTGAAGCGCTTTAAGTCGCTTATTCAAGGGATTAATCAGGAATATGCTTCATTGACCAAAGGTTTGAAATTCGCGTTTCGCTTTGGGTCGGATGATCAGAGCTAGGCGCTCTTTTTTATAAATCTTAGCAGATAAATAATGATTAAGGTTGCGGCGAGGGCAAACCAGAAGAACGCGTATTGTGCATGGTCGTTTTTGGGATGCCAGCGCTCATTATTTGGTAAGTTTTCTCCTAAATCTATTGATGATTTATCGGCGTATAAGATGAATGGGATGGGTTCTTTCAGGTCTTTTGCCGCAGCGATTTGATTGATGTCGTATTTATACCATGTGTCATTTTCTGGATCATTATCAGGTGTGAATCTGTTCCAGCTAGGGCTGCGGGCGAGGCCGGACAGTGTTATTGTCTGTGCGTTATGGGCATTAAGCGCGTGTGTTTTTATGGGCATTGTGTTGGGATTAAAGCCCAGATTAACGAGGAGTGTTCCCTGATCTGTTTGGAGGGGGGTTACGAGGCTGTAACCTGCGCCTCTGTCTTTATCGACGCGGTAGCCGAGGGCGATTGATTTGTCGAATAGGAATTTCCCCGTGATCTTTCCGTAAGCAAAATCATTTTCTTTCATTGTATTGAAGGATAAAGCGTTGCCGCTGGAGGCGTACGCAGTATGTAGTTTTTGAACAATGTCGTTTTTCCAAGCGAGGCGTTTTACTTGCCATGTGCCGAGTGCACATAAAATTATGACGCCAATTAGTGTGAGAAAGGTTGCCCAAAAGGGGAGTTTACGCCGCATCATTATATTCCGATCAAGGTTGGTGATGATATTGTCTTAGCTGTATTTATCGACCGCTCGGCCTATAATTCACCTTTACCAGTTACTCTTCCCAGTCTCTGGGACGATGTTTGTATTGAAGAGCGATAACGCAACCTTTGATAGGGCGTAAACTAGCAACAATGAGGATGAGCGTTAGAACGCCCCAAACAAGCCCATGCAGCCATAACGGCCATGTAAGAAGATGGTCAGCGAGTAATGCGATAGGTACAATTAAGAAACCGAGAACGAAAATGAGGAAGACGGCTGGCCCGTCTGCGCTGTCATTTTTAGTAAAATCCAAGCCGCAATGTGCGCATTCGTCTTTGAGGGTTAAATCAAAGCGTGATTTATAGAGATCCCCTATGTGGCATTTCGGGCATTTGCATTCCCATCCTGCTTTAAGCATAGAAGAATCCATTTTTACTCCGCCAAGACGGCGCGTGGTGCGCCAGTTAAAGCATCAAGTCCAGAGTGGTCTACACCGATGGAACCCCACCAGTAAACAGTCACAAAGAGGAATAGCCATACCACATCAACGAAGTGCCAGTACCAGGCAGCAGCTTCGAAGCCGAAGTGATGCTCGGCGGTGAAATGCCCTTTGACCATGCGCCACCAGCATACGCCGAGGAAGACAGTCCCGACGAAAACGTGGAAACCATGGAAGCCAGTAGCCATGAAGAATGTTGATGGGAAGATCCCTTCGGTAAAGCCGAAATGCGCGTGCACATATTCATAAATTTGAAAGCCTAGGAAAAGCGTGCCAAGACCAACGGAAATGGCGAGGGCTTTTGCGGCGTCTTTTGTTGAGCCGTGCAGGATTTCGTGGTGTGCCCATGTCACTGTACATCCCGATAGTAACAAGATGAGTGTCATCATGAATGGGAGATCAAAGGCAGGAATAGTATGAATGTTTTCAGGTGGCCAGATGAATCCAATCGCTTCTTTAGGAAAAAGGGAGGCATCAAAGAAAGCCCAGAAAAACGCAACGAAGAACATGACTTCTGAGGCGATGAATAATGTCATGCCATAGCGGAAGCCGATTTCAGCGATGGGTGTATGTGCTTTTTCGACTACGGATTCGTAAATGACGTCTTTCCACCAGAAAAACATGCATATTATAATTGAGATCACACCGAAAGTAGGGCCCCATGGGAATGCAAATGCAGCGGGTTCGCCACTGATTTTTGCGGCGTTTAAGGCTTCGCGGTGACCGGGGAAATATAGCACCATCATGAGGGCAAAAAAACCAGCGGCAAATGAGCTGGCGAGGGGCCAAATGTTAGGTCTCACGATATGGTATGGGTGAGGTTTTCCGGTTGTTGTATATTCGATATTCGCGCCCATAATTTCGTCGTTCCCATTTATCCTCTGACGGCGTTGTTTTAATTTTTAAGCTCGGTTTTTACCAAGTATCATCATATTGCTTTGTCAGAGAATAAAGCGAAATGACGACGTTATTAATTCTAGCACATGTTTTAGTTTGTTTTGCTGTTCAAATCAACAGTTTCATCATTGTAAAAGGCTTCCATCGCGCTATCAAGTTCTTTGGAGGTCGCTGTAAAAAAAGTGTAGGAGAGGGTGATCGTGTCCACATCTTCCATCAAGGGATCGTCGTCCATTGCGGGGTCGACATAGAACATAACGGGCATATCGACGTATTCTTGTGGTTTCAGGAATTGTTCGTCAAAGCAAAAGCATTGAATTTTGTGAAAATATTGGCCAGCTTTTAATGGGGTGACATTATAGATTGCTGTGCCGCCAGTGACTTTGTTTGATTTATTATGTGCGCTGAAGGCGGTCAATCCTCTTTGTCCAAGTTTAACCGTGATCTCGCGTTGTTCTGGTTTGAAATCCCAGGGGAGGTTTTTGTTGGTTTCGGCGTTGAATTTTATTGTGACTTGTCGGTCTAATATGGTGTCGGGCAGGCTTTCTGAGACTTGCGTGGTTCCCGCAAAACCTGTTACGCGGCAAAACATGTTGTAGAGCGGTACAAAAGCAAAAGAAAGGGCGACCATGCCAATGACAACGGCCAAGATAGAGAGCCCGATACGGGCATTTTTGCGGGATTGTTCTGCGTGAATATCTTCATTGTCCATGTGCGTAATATAGCGCGTAATGGAGGGGAATCAATTGTAATTACCTGGCGACTACGTCGTTTTCGTGTGTGCGTTCATTGTTTAAATCTGCAAGGTCTTTTTTATATTTATTATACGCTTCGATCGCTGGGGCGGCATATTCCTCGCGGCGATCGTCAATTTTTTGACGAAATTCAATGCGCTGTTTGCGGTATTCAAATTGGCGGTCATACATGTTGTTACAATATTTAACAGGGGCGCCCATTCGATCCATGTCGATGACTTGTCCGCATGCGTTTTGGGCATATGCTTGTGTGGACGCGATAGGAGCGAGGATTGCGGCTGCGATGAAGAGTGTAAGACGTGACATTATGATACCCCATGGGTGAATACTATATATTTAGTATATCGTAAAAAATGCCCGCGTTAAAGGTTTTAAGATGCGCCGGCGATGCGGATCATTGTTACCGCCCAAATGATCGCGATGAACGCGCCAATCATTGCAAGGACGGCCAGATTTTTCTTACGCTTTTCTTTGTGTAGATCGGAATGAGGCATTTTATATCCTTTGTTAAATGAGCATGATGGCGAGAAAGAGCGCGAAGAGATAGAATACGGAATATCCGAACATTATTTTTGCTTCGCGGAAATCTGTTTCTTCATCGTTTGATTTATAAACACGGATGGCGGAGATCAGGAACAGGCCGCTTAAAATGCATGCGACGATGCCATAAAGAGTGTTTTCAAAACCAAGCGCCCATGGTGCCAATGTGATTGGTAATAAAATAAGCGTATAGGCAATCATTTGAATTTTTGTTTTATGTGCGCCTGCGGTGACGGTCATCATGGGTATTTTGGCGCGCTTATAATCTTCGTTGGCGAAGAGTGAGAGTGCCCAAAAATGCGGGGGTGTCCACATGAAGATGATGGCAAACATGATAAGTGGGTATAGCGTGATATCACCAGTGATGGCGGCCCAGCCGATCATTGGTGGAAACGCACCAGCCGCACCGCCGATAACGATGTTTTGCGGTGTGGAGCGCTTTAGCCACATGGTATAAACAAGTACGTAAAAGAGGTTGGCGAATGCGAGAATACCAGCGGCAACCCAATTCATGGCAACGCCCATAAGCATCACGGAAAAGATTGATAACACGATGCCGAAGGTCAGCGCTTCATCGGGATTAATTTTGCCCATTGGAATGGGGCGTGATTTTGTGCGGTTCATGATTGCGTCGATATCACGGTCAAACCACATATTAATTGCGCCCGCTGCGCCTGCACCGATTGCGAGTGATAGCATGGCAACAGCCGCGAGGAGCGGATGCGTTTGATCAAAGCCGGGGGCGACCCACATCCCTGCAAATCCGGTGAAGATAACAAGGCTCATGACTTTTGGTTTGAGCAGAGCGTAGTAATCCGAAACTGTGCTTTCCGGAATGTCTAGGTCAGATGTTTGAGAGAGTGTTGATGTCATGGGTTTTATATAAGCCCATAGAGCCGCAACGGCAAGAGATTTTGGTTATCGCATCATATACATTGGTGATGGAGCAGGGGCAGGCGGTGGCGGGATCTTGTATCTTGGCTGTGCAATCACTGCTGATCCAGCAACCTCTGGCATGCTGTGATTTAAATTGAGATCACAGGATAGGGTTTGGAGGAGCTCGCCAACGTCTCTGGCGAGGTCTGGAAATCCGCGCTCTAGGAATTCTTCATGGAATTGCGCGAGCTTTTTCATGGTGTATTCCGGCGAGCGACCATCGAGATTTTTCATGAGGATATGATATGCTTCACCTTCGAGGCCTTGTTCAAGCTTGTTGATGACTTTTTGTTCCCATGAACTTGTTTCGTTAGGGACGAGGAGATTGAAATGATCTGTTTCTTCATCGCTTGCGTGTGTAGATGTGCCGATGGCTGCGTTTGTGTTGGCGGCGATGATTGGGGCGGATGTTTTGAAGGCAGCTGCGCCGAATTTTCCGCTGATATGGGCGGATTGTATGCCGAGGTGATCATCGGGCATATATTGGCTAGCAGCGCTAATTGTACTCATAACACTTTCGTAGCAGTTTCATCTGGTAAATGCAAATTTTGCATACTGGTATTGCGGGTTTTCTTGAGTCATTAAAAAACCCCGCTGGTGTGCGGGGTTTTGATATTTGGATTTGAAATTGCCTATTTTACTTTTGGCTGGATTTCGAATTGGTGGAATGGTGGTGGGGAAGAGACTGTCCACTCCAATGTCATGGATTGCGGTTGTGCATTCCAGTAATTATCACCAACTTTTTTACCTTTAAGCAAAGTGTAGAACACGACAAAGATGAAGAATATCGTTGCGATCCCAGTTAAGTAAGCGCCATAGGATGATACTTGGTTCCAGCCAGCAAATGCATCGGGGTAGTCGATGTAGCGGCGTGGCATACCTTGAAGGCCTAGGAAATGCTGAGGGAAGAAGATTGCGTTTACGCCGATGAAGGTCATCCAGAAATGGACGCAGCCCATCCACTCAGGGTACTGACGACCGGACATTTTGCCGATCCAGTAGTAGAACCCAGCAAACAGAGCGAAGACTGCGCCGAGTGAAAGAACGTAATGGAAGTGAGCAACAACGTAATATGTGTCGTGAAGAGCAACGTCCATCCCTGCGTTTGCAAGAACAACACCTGTTACACCGCCGATGGTGAAGAGGAAGATGAAGCCAATCGCCCAAAGCATAGGTGTTTTGAATTCAATTGATCCGCCCCACATGGTTGCGATCCAAGAGAAGATTTTAACGCCTGTTGGAACCGCGATGATGAGTGTGGCCGCGGTAAAGTATGCGCGTGTGTTTACATCAAGGCCGACCGTATACATATGGTGAGCCCAAACAACGAAGCCAACGAAACCGATTGAAACCATCGCATATGCCATCCCAAGATAGCCGAAAATTGGCTTTTTGGAGAATGTGCTGACGATGTGAGAGATGATGCCGAAAGCTGGCAAGATCATGATGTAAACTTCAGGGTGACCGAAGAACCAGAACAAATGTTGGTAAAGGACTGGGTCGCCGCCAAGTTCAGGGTTGAAGAAGGCTGTTCCGAAGTTACGGTCGGTTAGAAGCATCGTAATCGCGCCGCCGAGAACGGGGACAGCAAGGACTAGCAAGAATGCAGTCACCAACATACCCCAGACGAAAAGGGGCATTTTGTGGAGTGTCATGCCAGGTGCGCGCATGTTGAAGATCGTTGTGATGAAGTTCGCCGCACCGAGGATTGAGCTAGCGCCCGCAAGGTGGAGTGCAAAGATTGCCATGTCAACTGATACGCCGGTATGGGTAATTTTTGAATCAGAAAGAGGAGGGTAAACTGTCCAGCCTGTTCCTGCGCCGACGCCGAAGAAGTCTTTAATGAGGAAGCCTTGCCCGTCTGCGGCCCTTGCTTGAAGGGTGTCAGTCCAGAAGCTGATATCAAATATTTCTGCGCCGATGAGTGCGGATAGAAGAAGAAGGAGGAAAGCAGGAACTAAAAGCCAGAACGAGATGTTGTTCAGGCGTGGGAATGCCATATCAGGGGCGCCGATCATTAGGGGAACAAACCAGTTCCCAAATCCGCCGATTAATCCGGGCATAACCACAAAGAAAACCATAATCAGACCATGTGCGGTGATGAATACGTTCCATAGCTGTCCATTGGGGCCGCCTGCGCCATCTGTAATGAACTGAACGCCGGGCTCTTGTAATTCCATTCTCATCAGCATCGAGAACAAGCCGCCGACCAAACCAGCGAAGATTGAAAAGATGATATAGAGCGTTCCAATGTCCTTATGGTTTGTGGACATGAACCAACGTGCGAAAAATCCGGGTTTGTGATCAGCCATTTTAGTAGGTCTTCCTTAGTTTTTAATCTTACAATGTTGTTTGTGTTTGCTCGGTTTGCTCTGTAGGTACTGATTCTGCGTCAGTGCCTTGCGTTTCAGCTTCCTGAGCAGGTGTTTCCTCGGCAGGGGCTTCTACAGCCTCAGCAGATGCTTCTTCTTGAGGAGCTTCAAGAGCTGGCTTTTCGAAGTTTTCTTGTGTCGCCCCATTGGCGAGAGCCCATGTCTTATAGTCTTCTTTTGATACAGCTTTGATTTCGATCGGCATATATGCGTGATCTTTACCGCAAAGCTCTGAACATTGGCCGTAATAGACGCCAGGTTCATTGATGCGCACCCATGCTTCGTTCCAACGACCAGGGATTGCGTCCATTTTTACGCCAAATGCCGGTACTGTCCATGAGTGAAGCACATCGGCAGCGGAGATAAGCAATTGAATGTCTGTATCAACGGGTAGGACAACTTGTGCATCTGTTGAGAGGAGGCGCGTTTGGCCTTCTGTGATGTCTTTTTCTGCGATCATGTACGAATCGAATGTGATGTCACCATGGTCAGGATATTTATATTGCCAATACCATTGATAACCAACGATTTTAAGTGTCATCTCAGGGGTTTCAGTGCGATCATTATAGTAGAGTAACTGGAATGAAGGGATTGCGATGAAGATCAAAATGACGATTGGTGCCAATGTCCAAATAACTTCGATGAGGACATTATGTGTGAATTGTCTTGGCTCTGGGTTGGCTTTGTGGTTGTAGCGGATGATAACCCAAATGAGCAAAACCAGTACGAAGAGAGCGATGGAGATGATAATCCAAAGCATCATATCGTGGAAATTGTGGATGCGTTCAGCGAGCGGGGATGCTGCTTTTTGGAAGTTAATGCCCCATGGCTCAGGCTTATCAGCGAAGGCCGGAAGCGCGTAAGTGGAGAAGAGTGTAACCAAAAAAAGTGATATTGCTTTGAATTTCATAATCTTAACATATGTTAGGTGGATTTATTTTCAAGACATACTATGCCTGAAAATCTCAATCCGATACACATAAAAATATATAACGATAAAAGCAAGGGCTGGTTTTCATATTGAGTGATTATTTTTGATTGAGGAAGGCGGCATGGGTTAAGCAAACAATGCTTGCGGTTTCTGCGCGGTAAATACGATCACCAAGTGAGATTGGTTTTATGTTTGATTTTTGATGGAGTGCTTGGATTTCTTGATCTGTGAAGCCTCCTTCCGGGCCGACAAGGAAGGATAGATCCTTGTCTTTAATCTCGGCGATAAAGGGCGATTCTTCGCGTGAGTCATCGCGTTCTATGCAGGCGTGAATGACGATATCTTTGGGGAGTGCGTTGATCGCGATTGTATTGTGTAGGGTTGGAATGTCCAATCGCTCGCATTGCTCGGCGGCTTCGAGAATTTGTGATTCGATGCGTTCGCTTTTGAATTTACGGTTTTCTGTGCGAGCGGTCAGAGTTGGTATGAGGTCGGTTACGCCAAGTTCAACTGCTTTTTCAATAAGGAGATCCATGCGTGATTTTTTGATCGGGGCGAAGTATAGCGCGGTTTTTGTCGGAGTTTCTGGTTGCGGGCGTGACTGCGATCGTAGTGCCGCATTGCCGGATTTCTTGGTTAAGCCTTCAAGGGTTGCAATCCATTCTCCGTCTGTGCCGTTAAAGAGGCGAATAAAATTGCCGTCTTGCCGCCGCAGCACGTTTTTGAAATAATGGGCATGCGCGGGGGTGAGATTTATGGTGGTCTCTTCTTTTAATGGCTGATCCACATAGATACGTGGGTATGTCCAGATTTTGTCTTTTTCTTCGGCATGCATGTCGTTGTTCCATTTTTAAAACGTAAGCTTATAAGGATATCCATTGAAACCGTACAAGAGTGATACTAGCAAGAGTGATATTCGTGATAACAGCGTAATTATGCGTATGATTCCAGCGCGTTTCAAGGCATATGCGCTTTTGGCGCGGGCGGATCGACCCATAGGGGTGTGGTTATTGGCGTTGCCGGGGCTGTGGGCTATTTGGTTATCTGCGGATGGTTTTAGCGTTAAGGCGCTTTGGCTCAGTGTTTTGTTCTTGGTCGGCGCGGTTGTTATGCGATCGGCGGGGTGTGTGATTAATGATATTTGGGATCGAGATTTGGATCGTAAAGTTGAACGAACCCAAGGGCGACCACTGGCGGCGAAAGATTTATCCGTGCGCCAAGCAGCTGGATTTTTGGCGATTTTGCTAAGTATTGGGTTGTTGATATTGGCGCAAATGAACCATGTTACGGTTGTGCTCGGGTTTTTGAGTTTACCGCTGATTATTGCGTATCCCTTGATGAAGCGCGTGACATTTTGGCCGCAGGCGTTTTTAGGGCTGACGTTTAATTTTGGTGTATTGATGGGGTGGGCGGCGATGACCGAGACATTGGAGGCTTCAACATTTTTGCTCTATCTTGGCGGGATTTGTTGGACGCTTGCCTATGATACAATATATGCGCATCAGGATATTGAAGATGATATGATGGCAGGGGTTAAATCAACGGCGTTGAAATTTGGTGATTCGAGTAAAAAATGGGTGTCCGGCTTCTATGTGGCTGCGTTTGTTTTTATCTTGCTGGCGTTTGCGATGCAGAGCGTTTGGGCCGTTATTGCTCTCCTGCCCGTGGCGTGGCACATGACGCATCAGATTTTGCATTGGAATCCTGATGATGCGTATAGCGCGCTCATGACCTTTAAATCTAATCGTAATTGCGGGTATTTGATTTTGGCCGCGGCGATTGTCGCGACCTTTACTTAAATTATAAAACGGCTCATTGCTTTTGGCGTGTACGTCTATGCTCCAGCGAGGCTGCGGAGGCGTTGTTCAGCAATGATCAGCATCGGTAGATCAATTGTTCCTGCGCGACGCAATTCACCAAAGAGCTTTTCAAGCCTTGAGATTTGATCTGTGTGATTTTTCATCCATGTTTGCGCGGCGCTTTGTCCTTTAACATGATCGTCACCGACATCTTTTAGGATGCGTACAGTTAAGAATGCCTGACATCCATAGAGTTGATCAACAAGGCCAGCGGTTGCTTCGGCTTGCCAGTGATCGTCGGATGGAAGGTAGCGCGCCTGTTGACGTAGCCAGTTCATGTGGAATTCATCACCCACTTCGAAATAGGCGCGTGCGGTTACGAGTAAGTCTGACTTTTGCTCCATCGAGATACGAATAATGTCGCATGCGGAGGACAAGACAGGCATGAGTGCGATTTGATTTGCTAGTTCAGTTGGCAGACCATCGCGTTCTCCCGCTTCTTGGCGTTGTTTTACCATTTCCGTCAGCGCGGGCGTCATGACCTTTTCAAAGTTATTGCGTAATTCTTTGACGCCCTCACCAAAGCTTTTTATGTCCTTGCCGATATTGAGGTCGCGACCAAGGCGAGTGAGGAACCAGCTGATGGTGTGTTCGGACAATTCCGCAATTTCTTTCATTGCTTTTAGCTGAACTTGGGCGGGGACTTTGTTGTCTAATGCTTCGATTGCATCCCAGCTATCGCGCAGGTCATATGCATCACGTACGATGATGTACGCTTTTGCGACTTCCGCAGGGCTTGCGCCTGTTTTGTTCATCTTACGTTTGAGGAATGTTGGGCCCATACGGTTTACAAGTGAGTTTGCCATTGTTGTGGCGATGATCTCACGTGCGAGTTTATGGCGCTTGATTTCTTTTTTGAATTTGTCTTGCAACGCATCGGGGAAATAATCGAACAGCCAGTTTTGCATGTCCTTGTTGTCGGGGATATCGGTTGCGAGCAGGTCTTGTGTGAAGTTGATTTTCGCATAGGAGATCAAAATCGCAAGTTCAGGGCGGGTTAGGCCCTTGCCTGTACGCATACGAAGTTCAATGGTTTCTTCATCTGGAAGGCCTTCGATGGAGCGTTTTAACCCTTTTTCGCGTTCAAGGTCCTTGATGAAATCTTCTTGGAGCTGAAGGTTCTCGCGTGCCTGAAGCTCAGCGAGTGAGAGCGCTTGTGCTTGTTGGTAGTTGTTGCGAAGCACATGTTCAGCAATTTCATTGGTCATCGTTTCCAGCAATTTATTGCGGGATTTGAGATTCATTTTGCTAGAGGCTTGGCTCATCACATCGGTGAGGAGGATTTTGATGTTGACCTCATGGTCAGAAGAATCCACGCCGCCAGAGTTATCAACGAAGTCGGTGTTGATTTTTCCGCCTTTTTCGTCAAATTCAATGCGACCCAATTGCGTGACGCCAAGGTTTGCGCCTTCGCCAATTACTTTTGCGCGTACTTCGGTTGCGTCTACGCGAAGGGCATCTGTGGATTTGTCACCTGCATCTGCGTGTGATTGTTTCGACGACTTTATATATGTGCCGATACCGCCAAACCAGAGGAGGTCTGTACGTGCCTTTAAAATGGCGCGGATGAGTTCGTTAGGGGTGACTTTGTCTTTGTCGATATCCAGACGTTTCTTGATCTCTGGTGTGAGTTCGAGGATTTTTTCATCGCGTTCAAAGATGCGTCCACCTTCTGATAGGAGTTTGGTGTTGTAATCGCCCCAGCCTTTTACTTCATCAAAGAGGCGTTTGCGCTCTTTGAATGTTTTTTCGGCATCCGGATTTGGATCGACGAAGATGTGGAGGTGGTTGAACGCGGCAATCAAGTTGATTTTTTCGGATAGTAACATGCCGTTTCCGAAGACGTCGCCGCTCATGTCACCACAACCTGTCACGTCGAAGGGCTGTGTTTGGGTGTTGTGATTGAGTTGACGGAAGTGAAGTTTGACCGATTCCCATGCGCCGCGCGCGGTGATGCCCATGACTTTATGGTCATAGCCAGCCGAGCCGCCGGATGCGAAGGCATCGTCTAGCCAGAAGCCATATTCTTGAGAGATGCCATTGGCGATATCAGAGAATGTTGCTGTTCCCTTATCGGCGGCGACCACGAGATAGGGGTCATCACCATCACGGCGCACCACGTTTTCTGGTGGGATTACGGTTTCGCCTTTAAGGTTATCGGTGATGTCTAGCATGCCGCGGATGAAGGTTTTGTAACATTTAATGCCTTCTTCGCGGAATTCTTCACGGGTTTTTGTTGGCGTTTTGACCACAAAACCGCCTTTTGAGCCCATTGGAATGATGACGGAGTTTTTCACCATTTGAGCCTTCATAAGGCCGAGGACTTCGGTGCGGAAATCTTCGTGACGGTCGGACCAGCGCAGACCGCCGCGGGCAATTTTATCGCCGCGCAGGTGAATGGCTTCGACCTGAGGTGAGTAGACAAAAATTTCGCGATAAGGTTTGGGTTCTGGGAGTTCAGGTACTTTCTTACTATCGAGTTTGATAGATAGATATGGTTTTGCGCTGCCGTCTTCTTGACGCTGATAGTAGTTTGTGCGGAGCGTTGCCTCGACCATTGCGGTGATGATTCGAAGAATACGGTCTTCGTCGAGGGATTCAACGGATTCCAATTCGTAATCAATGCCAACGGCGCAACCTGCTGCCTTACTCTCGCCGTCATCACCGTTTTTAGGATCGTGGAAGCTTTTGAATAGATCCACAATCAGGCGGCTGATTTTCGGGTTGTTGTTGATGGCTTTAATGATGTAAGCGCGGCTGAAGGGGTAGCCGATTTGTTTGAGATAGCGAACATAAGTGCGCAAAATGGTGATCTCATGCCAGTTCATATTGGCGGAGAGGACAAGCTTGTTCAGCCCGTCATTTTCCATTTCTTTGTCCCAGATTTTGGCGAAGGCTTTTTCGAAGTTTTCTTTTCCTTTTGGAATATCGACGAAGTCTTCAATTCCTGGTGTTTCGAGAAGGAAGTCGTGAATCCATACGCTTTGTTCGGATTTTTCTGGTGTGATTTCAAATGGAAGTTCGGCGATTGCGCGCAATCCTAGATTTTCCAAGATCGGCATAATATCGGAGAGTGTTACGGGTTTGCCGGGATTATATAGTTTAAGGCGCAGGCGCTTAAGCTCGATATCTTCGGGGCGATATAAATTGAGTTGCAAGCATTCACAAGATAGCGCGGTTTCAATTTTCTCGATGTCAAAGACAGCCTGTTTTGCGCGATATTTAGAACGATAACCAATCGGAAATGCTTCGCCGTATTTAATGGTGAATTTGGTGACCGAGCTATCGTCTTTGAGTGTTTCTACCAATGCAGATGAGAGAAGTTCGGGCCAAGTTTGGCTTGCTTCTTGGAGCTTTTGCTCGATTTTAGATGCGCTGTATGTTGGTTTTTCTTTATGCGCAGTCTTGATGGTGAACATGATGCGCGCGAAAACAGAATCATCCATTGATGTGAAAAATGTCTGACATGTGCCGTTTAGTTCTTCTTCAAGGATGCTGCATATTTTTTTGCGTAATGCTGTTCCAAATCTGTCGCGCGGGATGTAGACGAGGCAAGAGATGTAACGGCCAAACGGGTCGTGGCGCATAAAGAGTGCAACACGCTGGCGTTCTTGAAGATTCAAGATGTTGGTTGATGTTTTATACAGCTCTTTTGGTGATATTTGAAACAGTTCGTCGCGTGGATATTTTTCCAAAATATGGCGTAAGGCTTTTCTGTCGTGGGAGCCAGTCTTTAGGTTGCTGATCTCCATGACTTCTTCGACTTTTTCACGAAGATAGGGAACATCGCTTACGCTGCGCGAGTAGGTTACGGATGTGAATAGGCCGAGGAAAAGCTTTTCACCCACGACTTTGCCGTCTTTGTCATAGATTTTGATGGCAATTGCATCCATCGGCACGCGGCGGTGGACAGTCGACAGGCGGTTTGTTTTTGAAATGGACAAAGGCGGAAGGTTGCGGCGCATTTCTTGAAGATTGCGCGGCAGGCTTTCGTCGGTGTTACTGATATAAGCGGGGCGAACATCATCGTGAAGCAGGCCTAGGCTTGCGCCCTTAACGGTTTTGCTTTTTATTTCGCCGTTGCTTTCGATGAATTTGTATTCACGGTAGCCGAGAAGGGTGAAGTTGTTGTCATAGAGATAATCAAGGAACGCGCAATATTGGCGTATCTCTGTTAATGGGCGGTTTGTGTGGGCGGATTCTAAATCGCGGCGCGCTTCTTTGAGCTTTCCTAACATTAAGCGCCAATCGGTGTTGCAAGTGTGAACATCCTTGAGGGCTTCTTGAAGGCCTGTTTGTAATTCTGCGATATCGTCTTCGGATAGCGCGTCTTTGATGTGGATATGGATGTGAGATTGGCTCACGCATGTGCCATCTTTGCTCTCTCCAACGCTTTGAAGGTTTCCTTTTTCATCGTAGCAGGCGCGTAAAACGGGATGCACAAGCAGTTCGATGAGATAGTGACGACGGTTGATTTCGGCGACTACGGAATCGACCAAAAATGCCATGTCATCGCTGACGATGTCGACAATGGTTTTCATGGGGCCGAGTGTGTCGGTTTTAGGGGTGTAAATTTTGATGTTGCCTTCACCGCTCATGCGCTTTGTTGCGAGCTCAAGATGGGATGCGGACATTTCAACGATGAGGCTGTCGTCAAATTGTTTCCAATCATCGCCATTGATGTGAGCAGCGAGCTCTTCTAAAAGCGCTCTTTGATCTTTGCTTGCGTTTTTGGGGAGGGCGGCGATTGCCTTTTTTGTTTGTGCGGTCGTCATAAATGTTTCTTGTTTTTTATTTGTGTGACATGCGTATAAAATGATTTGTGATTGAAATCAATATTCCAAGGATACTAACTGTAATTATGTGCGGACGCTATGCTTTTTATCTTCCACCTGCCAAATTAAAGTCGTTTTTCGGCTTGGAGAATTTGATCAATTGTCCTGCGCGATATAATTGTGCACCGTGCCAAGAATTGCCGATTGTTGTCAAGAACCGTGTTGGATTTGGGCGCTGGGGATTTCGTCCTGATTGGTCGCGTGAGGATGATCCGGCGATGGCATCGAAGATGATCAATGCGCGCAGTGAGACGATCGCGCAAAAGTCAGCGTTTCGGGATGCTTGGGCGCTTGCGCGGCGCTGTATTGTTCCAGCGAATGGGTTTTATGAATGGCATAAAGATGCAGCGAGCGGGATAAAGCAGCCTTATTATATTACGCACAAGGTTGATGAGGTTTTGTGCATGGCGGGGCTGTGGTCGAAAGTTGACGGGCAGGTGAGCTTTACGGTTTTAACCAAGCCTGCCGACGGTGATATTTCTAATTATCATCACCGTATGCCTGTTATGATTGAGCGTGATCAGGTTGGTCATTGGTTTGAGGCTGATTTGGGCAATGCTACTGAGATGATTGGTGCGGCGAGCGGGGAGCAATGTAGTGCGCACAAAGTGAGGAGTGATGTGGGTAAGGTTGCGAATGATTATGCTGCGTTGATAGAATCGTATAATGGCGACCAAGGTGAAGGCCATATGTATCAATCAAGCATGCTTTAGCTTTAGTTATTTTAGCGCATCAATGGATGATTGCAGGTCGTCTATTTCCCAGTTAGCACCGATTAATTTTTTTCGTAAGTTTTGATTGCGGTCGATGATTAGGGTTTCGGGCAGTTTGAATGTGCCGAATTTTCCTGCGGTGACGGCTTGGTCTTGGTCATGGGCGATGAAGATGTTTTTGGCGTTGAAATTCAGATTTTCAAACCCTGTGGTGCCTTTCATTTTTGTGATGAACTTATCAATTGCACCTTCGTCGAGATCTGATGACAGCGCGATCAGGACAATATCATCAGGGTTATTGGCGGCGGTGTATAAAAGATCGGGGAATTCTTTAATGCATGGTGCGCACCATGATGCCCAGAAATTTAAGATGATAATTTTTCCTTCAAAATCACCAATCGTTTTTGTGTTTCCGTGGATATCGGTAAAGTCAAAACTTGGGATTTTTTGTGTATTTGTGATGGTTTCTTCTGTGCTGTTTTTATCGGGCACATTTGTGATGTTGGGTTTTATATTATTGTCGCTGAGATAGAGGGTGAGGGCGTAAGTCAGTATTCCGACGATGAGGAGAACGGCGATATTGATTTTCATGATGTGCGCCCTTGTTGTTTTTGTTTGATTCGGATGATGATCCATAATGCGGTGATGATGATGGTTTCGGCGATACAAAATATTGCGAGCCCGGCGGCGATACCGCTGGTGAAGCCATAGGAATGCAGACCGACGCCAAGGAGGTTTACACCAAACCATGCGAGGGCGACGACAATGTTAAGCGCGGCCATGCCAGCGACATATCCGAGTGGGCGGATGTTGCCAGATAAGCGCCCGTGTTGAATCCAAATGAGCCATAAGACGATGAGCAATGCGCCGTTTTCTTTCGGGTCCCAGCCCCAAAAACGGCCCCATGATTGATCCGCCCAGATGCCGCCGAGTACAGTGCCAACCGCGGTGAATAACAGAGCGACAAGGCCGATTTTATGGATGGATTGGAATGCGCCATCAAGAAGCGGGTGTACGGGGTCTTTAATCCTTAGCAGCATATAGCCATGCGCCAGGCACGCGCCGATGATGCATATGCCGTAACCCGCCGTGATGCATATGACATGCGTGCCGAGCCAGAAATTGGTGTTTAAAACCGCCACGAGAAGTTCGAGTGAGTCGTTGTTTTGAAGCATGGTCGGTGCGATTGAGAGCAAGCCAAGGGCGGCGATTTGCGATGTGAGAGCTAGGATGGGTTTGCGTGATTTGGCGTATGTGATGAGGCCGATCACTGCGCATATCAAACTCACGAATAAAACAGATTCATAGAGTGTGCCGACGGGTGGTCGGTCGAGGATATAGATGCGCGCCGCTATGCCAGATACGTGGAAAAGACATGCCGTGAATAAGGATACTAGCGTTCCGTACGTAATGAATATTGATGGTCTGGATAGGGTTATGATGAGCAGTATGATGCCAAGGGCGTACAGGCTCATCGCAACGTGGTAAGGTTTTATATTAAGGTATAAAAGTTCGACGTTTAATCGCGTTTTGGATATTTCATTGGACGTGTTTTGAAGTGTGTTTTCGAGCAGCGTATGTGTTGCGGCTGTCCAGTTTTGCGCGTCATTTTTTCTGTGCGCATTTGCGACATCTTCCCATTGTGATAAAAGCGTATTTGCCTGTGGGGAGCCTAAGCCGTCATTGATGGTTTGCCATGGTGATGCCCATGATAGCTTTTCATCAAGGTTGACCGGTATTGCTTTGAAATCATCGTTGCCGATGCCGCCTGTGCGAATTTGTTGCAATTGGAACCCCATTATAGCGGTTTCTTGCTCGGCGGGTGTGTATGTTGTGACGTCTTGGCCTTTTTGGGCGATGATGGTTTTTAAATCGCTGGTGATGCGTTGTTCTTTGGGAAGGAGATTGATGAATGTTTCTCCGTCTTTTAACGGAAGGATCAATGAGAAACTGCGGAGTAATTCATTGTAGGAAATGACATCTTCGTGGATTTTAAGGAGTGTTTGTTGCTGCGGGGTTAAGTTGGTTTCGGTTTCTTTTAAAAGAACGATGATGTCGCTTTGTGTCTTTTTTAGTCCTGGTTGAAGGTCTTCAATGCTGAAGTGATCTTTTGATGGATCAAGGGCTAGTCTTGATTTTAGATCATCGTCTTTAATTGTGAAGACCTCTGCGTGGATGGCTTCGCTTGGGTTGAAAAGTGTTTGGGCGAGCCATTGTGTTGCTTTGTAATCTTTGCCGTAAAAATCTTTCAGGCGGGCTTTGGCGAATGCGCCGATGGGTTTGACGCGGCCATTGTCGAGGACAGGTATTTTTTCAAATGCGCTGTAGTCGAATTGCTCTGGTGCTTGGTTTTGTGCGTATGCGTGTGTAAATACGCAGCAGCATATTATCGCCATTAATAAGAGGATACGGATCATTGTGTACGTCTCCTGCTGAATGTGATGATGATATGTAGGATAAGGCCTAGAGCTAGAACGATTGTGCCGATATACGGGAAGAGCCATCCTTGGTTTTTGACAACGGAAAAGATGCTGACTTCGCCTGCTTCGGATTGATCGAATGAAGATTGGAAGAATGTATGGCCTTTATAGCGCAGGGGCTTGTTCATTTCGATGCGCGTTTCCCAGTGTGTATCGCCATCCATAATCACAACATCAGAATGATATCCGCGCGCCATGGCTGTGCCCTGATAGTTGTCTTTTACAAAGTCTTTCAGTTTGATTGAAAAAGGCAATGTGGATTGGTCTTTACCGAAAATGAATGTGTATGTTTTACCCAGTGATTTGATTTCAATTGGTTTTGGCATGCCGTCGAAAGCGAGGTGTTCACCATCGCCCTCATCCGCGCCGAATATTGTAAACTCAAATCCGGTGAGGTTGGCTTCGGGTTCTTTTTCCAATGGTTTGTTTTCAAGCGCCATGAATTGCGCCATGCCCGCATATGTTTTGTTTTCGTCGTAATCGCTTGATTCTTCACGTTTTATGATGTTGCAATTGTCGCATGAGAATTTGAGGTTAAATTGAAATGGCAGGCTATCGGTATTCCAATTGTCGATATTCGAATAGGGTAGGCGCATTATTTCTGTTGGTTGGGAGTCGTCTTCTCCGTTTGATTGAAACACCATCAAGTTGCGTTTTGTGTAGTGGTAGATGAATGGGCTTTGTGCGCCTTCGGGCAAGACCATGTAGCGTTCTTCTGCCATGATAGAGGTCACAAGGCCGCCGATGAGAAGAATGAGCGCACCTAAATGGGCGAGGATGATGCCGCTTTTTTTGGCGCTCCATTCACTTTTGAATAGGAATTTTGCCGTTAGGTTGAGCGTAAGAAGGCCAAGGATTGTGTATCCGCCTGGCAATGGAATTGGCCCTAACCAGATAATGAAGCTAGAGAAATATGTGTGGTGCGCGGCGTAGAGGCCGATCCATCTTTGTGTGACGGTTCCGACAATGAGCAGGACAATCAATAGCGGCATAAGCCAAAAGACCATATCGGCTTCGGCTAGGCGCGTGCTTATGCTTTTGATGCGTTTCATCATGGGAATGATTTATCCCATGAGGGGCTTGGTTTCAATGACTAACGGCGTGCGCCGAATACTTTTTGTAGGATTTCGGTTGTGCGCTTGGCGGGGTTGGTGCGTATTGCGGCTTCTTCGCGTGCGACGTAGTAGAATATTCCGTCCATCGCTTTTGTTGTAACGTAATCATTGAGCTGCGTTTTTGTGTTGCCAGCTAGCGTTGAGACAAAGGGTATTTGTTCGTATCGGCTTATCACGTTATCGTAGGCGCGGATGGCGCCAGCTTCCGACAGGGCGGATTGTATGAGGGGCTGCATGTCTTGGGCGAGCTGTGGCCCCATTGCCTTGCGAAGATATTGCGTGGCGGCGTCTTGTGGTCCGTTTAGAATTTCGCGTGCATCGTTGATTGTCATGTTTTGGATTGCGGATAAAAAGAGAGCTTTTGCCTTTGGTGTTGCGGCCTCTGCGGCGCGGTTGAGTCGCGTTTCAAGATCGCTGGTGAGGCTGTTCATACCAATGGTCGATAGGGCGCTGTCTACTTTTGCAAGTGTGTCTGGTAATGGAATTTTGATGTTTGGGTCGGCGTTGAAGCCGTTGAATGTGCCGAGCTGGCTTACAACATGCGTTGATCCGATGTTAAGCGCTTCTTTTAGGCCTTGGATGATATCGGTGTTGCTGAGGGTGGCGAGAGATGTTTGGCCGCCAAGAATTGTATTTAATGTGTCAGCGTTTAAAATTGTTCCGACATTGACGCCCCATCCGTTGTTGGAAGCATTCGCGCCGCATTGTGTGACACAGGAGGTGAGAGCGATGCAGGGCAGGATGAGAAGGGCTGTTTTTAAATGTTTCATATCTCTTCTTAACAGGGTTTGCCTTTATGGCCAATGCGCTTATCTGTGAATAATTATGCGTTTTATGCATGTTTTTTGTTGTAGCGCGTTATTTCTTGTGATTATTATTTTCAATAATTTATGGCGCAGGGATATTTATGGGGTTTTACTCAGGTTTATTCAATACTGGCATTAGTAACGTAGGGCTACACAGCCCTGACCTTCCGAATATCCTGATTTTATCGACCATTGATGTTAATAGAGGCGATATGCGATTGAATAATCGCTGGATTGAGGCGCTTAACGTACATGGCGCAAATTGTATTGTTGTTGATCCTGCAACCATTACAACGGCGCGCATGGATGAGGCTCTAAAGATTGCGGATGGGATTATGCTCACTGGTGGGGATATGAATGTGCATCCTTCGCGTTACGGGCAAGAGCCGATTAGTCAGCGCGCTTATGCTGGTGACGGCGTTATACCAAAATTCTGTCATGATGATCGCCGTTTTGAAGCGTCTAAGCGGATGATTGAATATGCGAAAGATCATAAGGTTCCAATCTTAGGCGTTTGCCTTGGATTGCAGGAAATGAATGTCGTGCTTGGCGGATCTTTGCGACAAAAGCTAGAGGGGCATATGACCCCGCATGCTGATACAGATCATTTTTGGGATTTTCCGTTGCATAATATTTATATGAATCGCGCTGGAAGCCTTGCGCGTATATTCGGGCACAACGTCATGGCGCAAAACTCTATTCATAATGTGGGTGTTGAAATTGAAGACTTGGCGCCGGGGTTACGCATTGAGGCATTGGATGGTGCTTGGAATGTGGTTGAGGCATTCTCAATGCCGGGGCATCCGTTTTTTATGGGTATACAGTTTCATGCAGAATCTTCGCGTCATATACCTGAGAATGCTCTTGTTATAAAAGAATTTGTAGAAAAGTCATCTGACCATGCATATGAAAGGCCATGTGCACAGCTTGGCTCGCATTTAGGGCAGCGTCTTATTCTGCCGCATTTAAACCCTCAAACAGGCGTGTTGGAGCTAAGTGCTTAAAGGCTTGCAAAAGATGGTTGGGTTTACTATATCTACTCTCGGAAGGTCGGCGGGCGAATATTTTGCCAACCCGGTCAGGGGCGAAAGCCAGCAGCCGTAACAGAATTCTTCGGGTCGTCCGGCCTTCTACTTCCATCTTTTCATCGTATCGGCGTAAATTTTCACCTCGCGTATAGAAATACGCGTTTATATAAATCTGTTTGTATGATTGGGTTGAACCTTGTTCCCTTGACGGAATCATTCTACATATAAGATATGTCTGAAAAAAAATCTCATGATGAACCATATCGCGTTCTGGCGCGGAAATATCGCCCGAAAAATTTTGATGAATTGATTGGTCAAGAGGCGCTTGTGCGTACGCTGACCAATGCGATTGAATCTGGGCGTATTGCGCATGCGTTCATGATGACGGGTGTGCGTGGTGTCGGTAAAACGACTACTGCGCGGATTATCGCCAAGGCGCTTAATTATGCCGGGCCGGATGGTAAAGCAGGGCCGACAACGGGGGATACTGATGATTGCCCAATATGTCAGGCGATCACGGAAGATCGTCACCCTGATGTGATTGAGATGGATGCGGCGTCACGTACGGGTGTTGATGATATTCGTGAGATTTTGGATGGTGTGCGATACGCCCCGACAGAGGCACGTTATAAGGTGTATGTCATTGATGAGGTGCATATGCTGTCCAAGAATGCGTTTAACGCGCTCCTTAAGACATTAGAAGAGCCGCCGGAACATGTGAAATTTATTTTCGCGACCACTGAAATTCGAAAAGTGCCGATTACCGTGTTGTCACGGTGTCAGCGTTTTGATTTACGCCGTGTTGATGTGCCAACTTTGTCTCAGCATTTTGAAAATATCTGTGAAAAAGAGGGCGTACAGGCCGATGAGGCGGCGATATCAATGATCGCGCGCGCCGCAGATGGTTCGGTGCGTGATGGTTTGAGCTTATTGGATCAAGCTTTTGCGACGGGCGGTAAAGAGGTTAGCGCTGAACAAGTGCAGGCTATGCTTGGTCTTGGTGATAAGGCGCAAAATTTGGATATGTTGGAGCATGCGCTTACGGGCAATATGCCAGAGGCGCTTGAGATTATGGATGGGCTGTATGCGGGCGGGCTTGATCCGGTTGTGCTTATTCAGGATTTGTTGGAATTATCGCATGTGCTGACGAAGTTGCGTGCGGTTCCTGCGACCAGATCGATGAAACATGCCATGGCGCCCGATGAAGTGGCGCGTGCGTCCGAATTATCGGCGAAATTGTCCATGCCGACATTGGCGAAGACGTGGCAGATTTTGTTAAAAGGGCTTGCAGAAGTACAGGCCGCACCAAATGCGCAAAGCGCGGCGGAGATGGTGATTATTCGTCTGTCTTATGCGGCCGATCTTCCTGATCCTGCGCAATTGTTAAAAACATTAAAGGATATGCCTGGCGATATTACTGCTGGTGGCTCTCAAGCGTCTTCTGGTGCATCTAATGGCGGGGCTTCCGCTTCGGCTGCGGCATCGGGTGGGGGCGTTTATGAGGGTGTTTCTGCGCCGATTGAAGCGCCGCGCTCGCCGCGTGGGGATGGGCCGCGCGCCGCATTGGCAGTGGTGCCAGAGCCGGATTATAAGCCGATTATAGCCATAAAAACCCTTGAGGATGTGGTGCTTATCTTGGAGCAGCATGACGAGATGTTGCTTGCATCGAATGTGTATCAATATGCGCATTTGGTGAAATTGGATGAGGGTTTGATTGAGCTTCGTACTCAAGAACATGCGCCGCCGAAATTAGCACCTGATTTGGGATCGGCGCTTAAGCGTATTACGGGCAATCGATGGATGGTGAGTGTTTCATCTGCCCCGGGATTACCCACTTTGGCGGAAAAAAAGATTGCTGCGATCGCAGCGGAGCGCGAAGAAATTTTGAATATGCCGGTTATTCGCGATATTATGGCCGCGTTTCCAGACGCAGAGATACAATCAATAAATTCAATAGAAAGTAATGAGGAATAAAGATGATTAATTTTAAAGACATGATGGCGCAAGCACAGCAAATGCAATTTAAAATGCAGGAGATGCAGGCGAAGTTTGAAGATATCGAAGTGAGCGGAGAATCTGGCGGTGGAATGGTGAAGGTTGTTATGACCTGTACCGGTGTTGTTAAAAGCGTTGATATTGATCCATCCGTGATGAGCGAAAAAGATGTGTTAGAAGATTTGGTCGTTGCCGCTGTCAATAATGCGGGTGATGCAAAAGAAAGTCGGGTTAAAGAAGAAACCGATGCGATGGTAAAAGCATTAGGGCTTCCCGCCGACGCAAAGCTTCCATTTTAAGCCGTTTCATATTCCATCCTAGCGTTGTTTTAAATTTCTACGCGTATGACATGCGTACGCGTCCTATAATTTTTCTTAAGAGGTGTCTATGCAGAAAACAGTTCTAATTACTGGCGCTACTGGAGGCTTTGGTGAAGCTTTTGCCAAGAAGTTTTCGGATGAAGGATATGTGTTGATCCTCCATGGGCGTAACTCCGATAAGCTTGCCACGCTAAAGGAGCAGTTTCCCACGTGTCAGACACTCTGTTTTGATATTACTGATATGGATGCAATTACGTCCGCTTTGATGGATTTGTCTGCGGTTGACGTGTTGATCAATAATGCGGGCGGTGCGATAGGCTTGGAGCCAGCTTATGAAACTGAGCTGGCTGATTGGTTGATGATGATTAATAGCAATGTTAGCGGCCTTGTTGCTGTGACACATGCGATCTTGCCGAAAATGGTCGCAGCGGGACATGGCCATATTATTAATATCGGATCAACGGCGGGTAATTACGTGTATCCGGGCGGGCATGTATATAATGCGTGTAAGGCGTTTGTGAAATTCTTTTCCGGGGCGCTGCGTGCGGATTTGATTGATAAGAATGTACGTGTCACTAATATCGAGCCAGCCAATGTTGAGACGGAATTTTCGTTAAAGCGATTCAAGGGTGATGAAAAACGTGCGGCCAGTGTCTATGCGGATACCGAAGTGCTGCAGGCAGAGGATATCGCAGAAAGCGTTTATTGGGCCGCAAGTCAGCCAGCCCATGTTAATATATCTCGCATGGAAATTATGAGCACAACTCAGGCGAATGGCCCTATGGCTGTTCACCGTAAGGGAGAATAAATGATAAAATTGATTAGTTGGAATATTAATTCTGTACGTTTGCGCGCGCCGCTGGTTTTAAAGGTGATAGAGGCGCATGATCCTGATGTGATTTGTTTGCAGGAGACCAAGACGCCGGATGAGCATTTCCCATTTGATGTATTTCGAGAGGCGGGATACGAGCATATCCATATTCAGGGCATGAAGGGATATAACGGGCAGGCAATCATTTCTAAATTGCCTTTTGACGAGACATTTATTCACCATCGCGTTGGGCGGGAAGATTGCCGTCATATTGGTGTGCGTATTGGCGATATTGATCTGCACAATTTATATATACCGGCGGGTGGCGATGAGCCAGATGTTGAGGTGAATGATAAATTTGCGCATAAGCTCGATTTCGTAGACGAGATGGCGCGCTGGTTTGCGGATCAGTATACATCGGATCAAAAGGTCATTGCGGTTGGTGATTTTAATATTGCCCCATATGAGCATGATGTTTGGTCGCATAAGCAATTGTTGAAAGTTGTATCGCATACGCCGCCGGAGACTGAACGGCTTGCAAAGATGCTAGCTTCGCTTGATTGGTGTGATGTGGCCCGGGAATTCGTGCCGATGGATGAAAAGCTTTATACGTGGTGGTCGTATCGCAATCGTGATTGGAAGAAGTCAAATCGTGGTCGTCGTTTGGATCATGTATGGGTAACGCCGCCATTGAAAAAGAGCCTCAATGGCTATGAAGTGATGCTTGAGGCACGCGATTGGGAGAAGCCCTCGGATCATGTTCCTGTTATTGTGACGTTGAAATAATATTCAATTTCAATTTATTAGCCGATAATAGCCGATTTTTATATGCTCGCTTAAAAGTCGGAGCAACGGCCATCGACTTCCCAATCATTGTATCGCGTAGGTTCGGGTTTGCCGTTTCCTTTTTCACCAAAGCCGCCTCTCTCCTCTTTGGTTTCCTCAAGGTTTTTTTTCGCGCTTTCGTCTTTGGGCGTGTCGGAGTTTTGCTGTGTTGGTTTTTCATTTGTCATGGTTAAAGATATAGGGCAGTTTATGAGAATTGAAAAGGTTTGAACTCATAAGGTTTTTAAATGAATAATCAGCTTGAAGAATATCGCAAAGAAATTGATGCGCTTGATATCGAATTGATCGATGTTTTGGCGCGCCGCATTGACGTGGTGCGCAAAGTCGGCGTTTTGAAGGCGCAGAGTAATATTTCCGTGGTTCAGCAAGAGCGAGCGGAAGCGGTGAAAAATCGCGCGGCAGAGATGGGCGCGGCAAAGGGGTTAGACGAATCTTTTATTCGTAAAGTTTACGATATGATGATTGATCATGCGCATGATTTGGAGCACGACATCATGGATGCGAAATCATAATGAGCGCAGACAATTCAAATCAGGACAATGACCATAGCGATGATGAAACAGATGGTCTTGCGTCGCGGGATGTTGCGATCGGGCTTTTATCGTTTGTATTGGATAAGCAACAGGCATTGGATCATGTTCTCGAGGCACATGAGGGTTTTCATGCATTGGATACGAAAAACAAAGCATTTGTACGTATGATGGTGTCGACCATTTTACGCAGGCTTGGGCAGATTGATGATTTGATCGCGCAGGTTGAAGACCGTCAAACGACGAAGACTCCGTTTTTGCAAAATATACTCCGTTTGGGTGTGGTGCAGATTATGTTTATGGCTGTTGCCGATCATGCGGCGGTTGATACGGCTGTACGTTTGTGTGAGGTGCATGGGCATACGCGACAAAAAGGCTTCGTGAATGCAGTATTACGTAATATTACGCGTAGCGGCCCTGCGTTACTTGCGAAGCAAGATGAAGTGCGTTTGAACACACCGGAATGGTTGTTAAAGACATGGATCGATGATTACGGATTTGGCGTGGCGGCAGAGATTGCGCGTGCGAATTTGAACCCTGCGCCGCTGGATATTACGATTAAAAATGAAAAAGATCGCAATCATTATGCATCATTGTTTAAAGCAACCGAGCTTTTGACGGGGACATTGCGTAAAAGCACAGGTGGGCGCGTACAGGAATTTGAGGGATTTGATGAGGGTGCGTGGTGGGTGCAGGACGCATCTGCGGCGATACCGGCGCAATTATTTGGTGATATTAACGGACAGGTTGTTGTGGATTTATGCGCGGCTCCAGGCGGCAAAAGCGTACAGCTTGCGTCGCGTGGGGCTGATGTTGTGGCGCTTGATCGTTCAGCTAAGCGTTTAAAGCGGGTTGAAGAAAACGCGGCGCGTTTGGGGTTTTCAGAGAAAATTGAGATTCATGTGGCGGACGCGTCGGCGTGGAAGCCACCCGGGAAGCTTCAGTATATATTGCTTGATGCGCCTTGTAGCGCAACGGGTACGGTTCGGCGTCATCCTGATGTTATGCATCTTAAGCGTGAGCAAGATGTGATGCGGCTGGCGGATACACAGGCGAGGATCCTCGCCAATGCGTTCGAAATATTGGCTGTCGGTGGTGTCTTGGTTTTCTGTACGTGTTCTTTGCAAAAAGATGAGGGTGAGAGACGTATTGAGGCGTTTTTAAGCGCAGAGCCGAATGCGCAGCGCTTGCCGATTACGCGCGAAGATTTGAACGGCTATGATGAGAGTATTAATGACGATGGTGATATAAGGATATTGCCGCATCATCAATCCGCGATTGGGGGGATGGATGGGTTTTTCATCTCACGCCTGACGAAAGTTGCTTGATGCATTTTAAAAACGCGTTGTTAAAAAGTTTCGCTCATCCTTAGAGAAATATGTGTTCTGTAAGATTATTGCGTTTATTGTATCGCAAAGACTTTCTCGGTTTTATGGTATTTTGTGGATAGATTTATATTAGCGTTTTTGATACCATCGTATTGTTAACAACACTTTTGAGCCGCTTTACATTATGTCACAACAATCTACGCGCATTTCGCCTTCTATTTTATCAGCTGATTTCTCTACACTTGGTGAGGAAGTTAAGGCTATTGATGCGGCGGGCGCAGATTATATCCATATTGATGTGATGGACGGGCATTTCGTTCCGAATTTGACGTTTGGTGCGCCTGTTGTTAAGCATTTGCGCCGTTGGACAGATAAACCATTTGATGTGCATTTGATGATTGCTCCGGTTGATCCTTTGATTGATGATTTTGTTGCTGCGGGCGCGGATATTATTACCGCTCATGTCGAAGCCGGGCCACATTTACATCGTACGCTTCAGGCGATTAAAGCGCATGGCGTTAAAGCAGGGGTGTCGCTCAATCCGCATACTCCTATTGAGAGCATTCAGCATGTCATGGATATGGTTGATTTGATTTTAATCATGACGGTTAATCCGGGGTTTGGCGGACAAAGCTTTATTCCCGTTCTTGATAAGATTGAAGCCGCGCGCAAATTGATTGATCAGACAGGACGTGTGATTGATTTGGAGATTGATGGCGGCGTTAATCCCGAAACAGCCAAGCAATGTATTGCAGCGGGCGCGGATGTTTTGGTGGCGGGGACTGCTGTTTTTAAAGATGGTCCGTCGGGATATGCGTCTAATATTGCGGCTTTGAGGTCTTAAAGCGGTTCTTTTTGAGGGGTGTGCACGATTTCACAGTGTGCATGATTATTTTTTAAGTTGGGGTTTTTGAAAACGTGGTTTCCATGGGTTTAAACACTATTGTCGATAAATTATCTGCGATCTTGCCGATCTTTGGTGAGCGTATTGAGGTGCCTGATCGTTTGGCGGTGCGTCCGGTTGATGCTTGGTCTGGTGATGCACGTGTTGGCGCGCTCTTGTTTGATGGTGTCTTCACAAAGGCGGGTGAGCATCTTGCGCTTGAGGGTATGGGATGGGAGCCGCATGGCGTTGATGAGAGTTGGGTCGGGCATATTCATGGATTTAGCTGGCTTCGTGATTTGCGCGCATTCGCGAATGAGGGCGGATTGGCACGCGGTCAATCATCGGCGATCGCATGGATGATGATTATGGCGTGGATTGAACGTTATGATGATGTCCGTGCCACGCGTAGTTTATTTTATCGCGCGGATATTGCGGGTGAGCGTTTATCGATGTGGGTATCGATGTTTGAATTTTTCTCGCCAGAGCGTTTTGAAGCGGCGGGAGATGATGAATTTCATGACGCATTTTTTGAAAGCGTTATTCGCCACGGGCAACATCTTGCGCGGGCTGTCCCTGCGCGTTTGAGCACGCAATTATATGGGCTGGAGGCTCTGAAGGCGGCTAAAGGTTTGCTTTATGCCGGTTTGGCGATTGAAGGCTGTGAGGATTGGCGAGATCAGGCTTTGTCACGCTTACAATTAGAGATCAATGCCCAGATTTTAAGCGACGGGGCGCATGTTTCGCGCAACCCTGAACGTTTGTTGTTGTCGCTTCAGATATTGCTTGATGTGCGCGGCGCGCTTGCTAGCGCGGGCAAGCGTTTACCGGAATTTATTCAACACGCGATTGATCGTATTGGGCCGGCTGTTCGGTTTTATCGGTATAATGATCGTGGGTTTGGTTTGTTTCATGGCGGGCAAAGATGCGCGACGGCCTTTATTGACAGTATTTTGGCGCAAACCGGTGTGCGCGGGAAGGCATTAGAAAGCCTTCCATGTGCTGGGTTCGAGCGGGTTGCGCTGGGGCGGGCATTGTTTGTATTTGATTGTGGGAAAGTGCCCAATGCGCCTTATCATGATTGCGTGAATGCGTCCCCCTTAGCGTTTGAGATGAATTATGCGAAGCATCGCATTTTTGTGAATTGCGGGTCGCATCCCAATGATGCCGATTGGCGCAGCGCATTAAGCGGTATTGCGGCGCATAATTGTTTGTCTTTGGATGGGCAAGAGCCGAGTGGTTCTTATGCTGTACGTTCTTCACGTGAAGATAATAAACAGGCTTGTTTATTGGAGGCTGTGCATGATGGATATATGGCTTCGCATGGTGTCATGCATTCGCGGCGTGTTTATATATGCAATGACGGGAATGATATCCGCGGCGAGGATGTGTTGGAATCACACGCATCCATGCGCAATGATATCGATGTTTCTATTCGTTTCCATCTTCACCCTGCTGTGACTGTTTCATTGATTAATAATGGGCAGGAGGCATTGATACGTTTACCTGGTGGTGTTGGGTGGCGATTTAAATTTCATGGTGGTATTCTGTCACTAGAAGATAGCGTTTACATGGGCGAGGGTGCACAAGCGAGAAAGTCAAAACAATTGGTTATAATTGGACAAGTCTCTGATATTTATAATCAATTCAAGTGGTGTATGCGTAAGGAAGGGTAGCCGAAAGTTAGGCGAAGGATATGGCCGAGAAACATGACAAAGAATTGTTATCGCGCATTGAAAGCCTGTTGACGGTCTATCGACGGTTCGTAGAAGATGGTGAAGGTACACCACAGGAAGAGAGCCTTGTTTATGGTCTTCGTGGTCTTGTGAATGTTGCCAACATGATCTTGCGCAATAAGATTATGTTCACCATGGAGCCATGGCATGCCATCGGTCCGAAGCCATCATTAAGCCGCGCGGGCGAGATGTTGTTGCGGTTAAAAGACTATCAAAACGAACCGATGCCGCCCTATCCTTTTATCATGGCATTTTATAGCAATGGCTTTGTGCCTCAATTGGACACTATTTTGGTGCTTGCCGCGCTTCGGCGTGTGGAAATGGATGATCGGTTCCGTCAGGTTTCCATTAATATTTCGGCAAAATCGTTGCGTGATGCTGATTTTGTAAAAGTTGTACTAGGACGGCTTGAGGAGATGGAGCTTTTATACCATCCAGAGCATAAGATTATTTTCGAAATTCATGAAAGCAGTGTCGAGTTAGCGATGAGCCGAAAGGTGCTGGAATTGTTTCGCTCCGTTGGTGTGGGGTTTGCGATTGATGATGTTGGGATGTCCATGGATGATGTTATGCGCTTATCAGAGTTTGAGGGTATAGCGGATTATATCAAAATTGATCGCCATTGTGTGTTGGGCATGCCAGAAGATCCGAATAACCTTGTTAATGTGATGTCGTTTATACGTACCATGCTGCCTGAAACGGTGGTGATTGCGGAGGGGGTCCAATCGGCGGAGCATGCGCAAACGATTATGCGCGACCACCCTGATATTGATTACGTGCAGGGCTTATATCTGCCGACGAGTCGCCGGAGTTTCCAGACTGACTTTTATAATGCAGGACTGGGGTATAAGCAAGGTATCGCTTAATTTGTTCTTTATTTGTTCTTATTGATCTGCCATAGTGATTCTTGAAATTAAGAGGTTGGTTCAAGGGGCTGTTATGGCGAAAGCAAAAAAATCATATCATTGTAATGCATGCGGCGCAGTCAGCCCCCGATGGTCTGGGCAATGCGATTCTTGCCATGAGTGGAATTGTATCACTGAAGAGGTTATTGAGGCGGCAGTTCCTAAAGGGATGAATGGCACGAAGAAGGGGCGTAAATTAAGTTTTGCGGCCTTGGGTGATAAGAGCCAGACGGAATATAAGCGATATAAAAGTGGGATTGAGGAATTTGATCGTGTTTTGGGTGGTGGCTTGGTGCCGGGGTCGGCGACATTGATTGGCGGTGACCCGGGGATTGGTAAATCAACAATATTATTGCAGAGTGTATGTGCGTTGGCGCAGTCAGGGGTGCGATGTTTGTACGTGTCTGGTGAGGAGGCGGTTGATCAGGTGCGCATGCGTGCGCGGAGATTGGAATTGTTGGATGCGCCGCTTGAACTTGTTAGTGCGACGAATGTACGTGATATATTATCCAGTGTCGAGGGAGGCGGAGAGAAGCCTGTTGAGGTTATGGTTATCGATTCGATACAGACGATGTTCATCGATAATATTGATTCTGCACCTGGAACAGTGACACAGGTGCGTACATGTGCGCAGGAGATTACGCGCCATGCGAAGGCACGCAATATGGCTGTTATCTTTGTGGGACATGTGACCAAAGATGGCCAAATCGCAGGGCCGCGTGTCTTGGAGCATTTGGTTGATAGTGTTCTGCATTTTGAAGGTGACCGCAGTCATCATTTTCGTATCTTGCGCGGCGTTAAGAACAGATTTGGCCCGACAGATGAGATTGGTGTGTTTGAAATGGCGGGGCATGGCCTTGTTCAGGTAGAGAATCCATCAGCATTATTTTTATCACAGCGTGCGGAAAACGTTGCGGGAAGCGCAGTTTTAGCAGCGCTGGAGGGGACGCGTCCAATGTTGGTCGAGGTTCAGGCTTTGGTTGCGCCGAGTGCGATGGCAAGTCCGCGCCGCTCCGTTATTGGATGGGATCCCAACCGATTGGCGATGATTGTGGCCGTGTTGGAAACGCGATGCGGGGTGCAATTGTCGGGCTGTGATATATTTTTGAACATAGCGGGCGGGATCAAGATTAATGAACCTGCGGCGGATTTGGCCGTTGCGGCGGCCTTGATGAGCGCGTTATCGGGGACTCCTCTCCCTATGGAGAGTATTTTCTTTGGTGAAATTGGGTTGTCGGGAGAGATTAGACAAGTTGCGCAGGCAGATTTGCGTATCAAAGAAGCGAGCAAGCTTGGTTTTAAAGAAGCGGTGATCCCCAAGGCGAAAAAGCCGATTGGACGGGCGGCAGAAAAGTCGGTTGCGAAAGGGTTTGTTTTGCATCCGCTTGAGCATGTGCAAAATCTTAGTGATCTTTATATGACCAAGCAGGTGAACAGCAGTTATCACGATGCAGGACAAGTGCGCGCGGTTTAGCGGTTTTGGCTTGCTTTTTCAGGTGGTTTTCACATATAAAACTCTATGATTATTGATATCCTTGTTCTCATCATTCTTTTGATTTCTGCGGGAATTGCGTTTATGCGTGGTTTCATTCGTGAGGTTCTTACCATTACCGGCGTTGTCGGCGGTATGGCGGCAGCGTATTTTTGGGCGCCGATGCTTAAACCACATATGCGCGGATGGTTTGGTGTGGAAGAGGGCGTGGAGCCGGAGCATTTATTCGGCGTTGTGCCCTATGACACTTTGGCGGATGTTTTATCCTATGGCTTGATCTTTATCATCGTGGTTGCGATTTTGTCCTTCGTTAGCCATTCTTTGGCTGAATTTGCCCGCCGTATCGGCCTTGGCGCGGTTGATCGCAGCCTTGGGTTTTTGTTTGGTTTGGTGCGCGGCATTGTCTTGTTGGGTTTGATATATCTTCTTCCTTACACCTTTTTTGATAAAGAAAAGCGTGATGAGTTTATGGTTGATAGCAAATCGCAGGTTTATCTTGAAAAGGTATCTGCGGCTATGGCTTCCTATCTCCCCGAAGGTGTTGAAGAAAAAGCAGAAGAGGCCATGAAGCAGGGCGAGAGCGCCATGGACACGCGTAAAAAGTTACAGGACATTAAGCTTTTGAAACGTGATGATGCGCCAGCGGATTCTCAAGAGGATTTGACAAATCAAAATGATAACCCAAATGGGTATAGTGATGAATTTCGTGATGAAATGGATGAGCTTATCAATAAGAAATCAGGCATTGAAAACGAATAACTGTTTAGCGACTGAAAGCGAATAAAAATTATGTGCGGTATTGTTGGAATTTTTGGAACATCCCCGGTTAATCAAGCGCTGTATGATGCGTTGATCGTTTTACAGCATCGCGGACAGGATGCCGCGGGTATTGTAACGGAGCAGGATGGTAAATTTTTTTTGCGTAAATCCAATGGCTTGGTCAGTGATGTTTTTAACACGCACCACATGATGAATTTGCCGGGTAACGTTGGTATCGGTCATGTTCGCTATCCAACAGCAGGCTCATCTAGTAGCGCCGAAGCGCAGCCGATGTATGTGAATTCTCCATATGGGATTGTCCTTGGGCATAATGGTAATTTGACCAATCAAGAAGAATTGACGCGCCAATTGTTTGAAGCGGATCATCGCCACTTGAATACATCGTCTGATTCTGAAGTTCTTTTGAATATTTTGGCGCATGAGCTGCAATCGAAAGACAAATTAAAGATTAACCAAGATGACATTTTCCTTGCCGTTGAAAATTTGCATAAACGTTGTCGCGGTGCTTACGCTGTGCTTGCGTTGATTTCCGGTTTTGGGATGGTCGCATTTCGCGACCCCAACGGAATTCGCCCGCTTGTTTACGGACAGCGTAAAGTTGGTGACGCGATTGAATATATGGTGGCATCGGAAAGTGTTGCGCTTGATGCGCTTGGCTTTGACTTTATTCGTGACCTTGAGCCGGGTGAGGTTTTGTATGTTGATGCGAAGGGGCAATTGCATACGCATGTTCCCGCGGTCACACAAGATCATACGCCGTGTATTTTCGAATATGTGTATTTCGCACGTCCTGATTCAATGATTGAAGGCAGTTCGGTGTACCGCTCGCGTGTACGTATGGGTGAGTATTTGGCGGATAAAATTAAACGTGAGCGTCCAGATCACGATATCGACGTGGTTATTCCTATTCCCGAGAGCAGCCGCACAAGCGCGATGGAATTGGCGCAGCATTTGGGTGTGAAGTTCCGTGAAGGGTTTGTAAAGAACCGTTATATCGGGCGTACGTTTATCATGCCGGGGCAAGATCAGCGTAAGAAATCAGTGCGTCAAAAGCTAAACCCGATTGGATTAGAGTTTCAGGGCAAGAATGTTTTGTTGGTGGATGATTCAATCGTCCGCGGTACGACATCAAAACAAATTATTGATATGGCACGCGAAGCAGGCGCGAAGAAGGTGTATTTTGCATCTGCATCACCGGCTATACGTTATCCGAATGTCTATGGCATTGATATGCCCGTGAAATCGGAATTGGCGGCGCATGGTCGCACCGATGATGAAGTTTGCGCCGATATTGGCGCGGATTGGCTTGTCTATCAGGATCTTGAGGCGCTTATTCAGGCGGTTATTCCAACGGATCGTCCCAATGCGGGACGTCGATTTGATTGCTCTGTATTTGACGGGAAATATATCACGGATGATGTCGATGATGCTTATTTCGAGCAACTTCAGCAGGCGCGCAGTGATAATGCCAAGAAACGGGTTTCTGAATCATCGGAGCTGGTTGATGTTGGCGGGTTTTAACGTTTCTCAAATTTGAAATATTCTTTAAAAACAGTCATACTTATATATTCGATATATTTGTTTGAGGGGTTTTTATGCTTAATAAACAGGACTTAAAGCAGCATTTTCTTGGTATTTTTGAGATCGCTATTTTTATGCGGGCGGGCGTGAAACGTTTCGATCCTGATTTTAATATGATGTTGAAATCATTTTTATGGCCATTGGTTTTTCTACCATTTGCTGTGGCCACGTCATCTTTGGTTGCGGCGGATCAACAGTTTATGTTTTTATTGCTGTTCAATTTTGCAAGAATAGCTGTAACATTTTCAATTTCGTTAGCTTTGGTTTTCTTGGTCGCGCAAAAAATTGATCGCAAGCAGTATATTTATCATTACATAACGACCAGTAACTGGTTTGAGATCGCCATGTTTATTTTAATGCTGCCGATTTTAGGTGTCTTAAGCTTTGGAGGTGCGCTTGAAAGCATGCAAAGCTATATCATCTTCATTACCTGTCTGGGGATTGTTTATAGCGGGTTTATATTGACGCATGCGCTACGAATTCCTTGGGAATTGGCGGCATTAATTGCGATATCTATGCTGTTTATTCAAGAGACAGGTTTTGATGTTTTGGAGTTTTTTAAAGATGGAATCCATTCCATTTAGTCTTAGTCCATAAATGGATTTTTTGATTTTCTGACCAATAGGCGGATCGGTACGCCGGGGAGTTTGTAGTCGCGGCGTAAGCCGTTGATGATGAAGCGTCTGTACGCGTCGGGGAGCTTTTCTGGGCGTGATGTCCAGAGAGCGAATGTGGGCGGGCGTGTTTTGATTTGTGTAATATATTTCAAACGGTTAGAGCGTCCAGAGATAAGCGGGGCGGGGTTGCGGCTTTCCATCATCGCGAGCCATTTATTAAGCCCAGCAGTTGGGATGCGTTTGTTCCAGTATTCGTACGTTTCTAATGCGCGATCGAGAAGCTTGTTGATGTTCTTGCCGTTTTTGGCGGAGATTGTTTGGTATGGCAAATCTTTGATCTGGGCGAGTGAGTTTTCCATCAACCATTTGATGTCTTCAAGTTTATCTTCGCGGTCTTTGATAACATCCCATTTATTGACGGCGATCACGATGGCGCGGCCTTCGTCTATAATGTGTTCGGCGATTTGGAGGTCTTGTTTTTCGAGCGGGTTATTGGCGTCGATAACCATGATTACCACTTGGGCGAGGCGAATAGCGCGCATTGAATCTTCTACGCTCATGCGCTCGATTTTGTCTTGTACGCGTGATGTGCGGCGCATTCCGGCGGTATCGACAAGTTTGAATTTGCGTTTGCCGTAAGTTTTGCTGTCATATTCCCAATCAACGGCAATGGCGTCGCGTGTTATGCCTGCTTCCGGGCCTGTCATAACGCGGGCCTCGTCGACAACGGAATTGAGTAGGGTGGATTTACCAACATTGGGGCGACCAACGATTGCGATTTTGAGTGGTTTTTCGGGATCAATAACTTCTTCTTTGATTTCAAACTCGATATTGCCTTCGAGTTCGTCGAGCGTTTCTTCGTCGATGAAGTCTTCGTCTTCATCTTCGTCATAATCATCTCTAAATTCTTTGGGGATATGCGGCATAAGCGCGTTATAGATTTCGTCCATACCGATATTGTGTTCAGATGAAATTGCGTATGGCTCGCCTAAGCCTAGGCCGTATGCTTCGGCAATGCCTGCATCTGCGGCGCGGCTGTTTTCACATTTATTGACAACCAAAATGACGGGTTTGTTTTGTTTGCGTAGGAAAGCTGCGAAATGTTCATCTAGTGGAGTAATGCCTGCGCGCCCGTCGACCATGAAGAGGATTGCATCGGCTTGTTCTAATGCGGCTTCGGTTTGTTTGCGCATGCGTCCTTCGATGGAATCGTCAAAGTTTTCCTCAAGGCCCGCAGTGTCGATGATGCGCAGTTGTTGATCAAAGAGCCAGCCTTCTGTCTCTCTCCAGTCGCGGGTTACACCCGGTGTGTCATCAACGATGGCGAGCTTCTTGCCCGCTATACGGTTAAAGAGTGTTGATTTACCGACATTTGGACGGCCTACGAGGGCTAGACTAAACATTGCGTCATTTCCTTTTGCCTTATTGATATGCTTGCGCATCGTTTAAGGCGATTAAATACCTGTTGTTACCTGCTCTTTATTCGCGAGGATTATAAGCAAGCCACTTCGCGCGGGTATATCACTGAAATGATTGATTTGTCTAGTCTTAAACAATTAGCGATACGCGGCGAGCGTTCCGTTTTCGCCTAAGATATACAATGTTCCGCCCGCGATGATTGGTGCGATTGTGGTTTTAAGGCCGCTATCCCATTCACGAATGATTTTTCCATCTTCGGGTGATGCCTCGACAACGCGGCCATCATTGCCTGTCATGATCAGGCGTCCCCCTGCGAGGATTGGACCATTGAATGTGAGGAGTTCATCGCCATCTTTTTCAGGCAGGGATGTGACCCAGCGAATGGTTCCTGTCTCACGACCGAGGGCTATTAGCTTGTTATCAGTTGACAGCACGAAGAGGTGGTTTCCGGCCATCCATGGTGTTTGTGCGCCGCTTATTTCGCGTTGCCAGATGCGTGTGCCTGTGCGCTCGTCAATGGCGACGAGGCGTCCAGCAAAGCTAATTGCAACGACAAGGCCTTTATCGATCACGGGAAGGGCTTTGATATCGGAAATTGTACCAAGGCCGCCTAAGCTGCGGAGGTTGGAGAGGTTGTCAGACCAAGCAACTGAACCGTTTGCTGCGCGTATGGCGATGATTTCCCCTGACGAGAATACGGGTGTTACGATGTCACGATTGGCAGCGGGAGAGGCTGCGCCTACAAGGCCAGCGGTTTCGGCGATGCCCACATATTCCCATAGATTTGCTCCGTCGGTTGTTGATAGCGCAAGGAGGCGGTTATCCAATGTTGTTACAAAAACGCGATCATCAACGATTGTGGGGGCCGCGCGTGCGGGGGCGGCCAAGGCTTTGCGCCAGAGGATTTCCCCTGTTTTTGGTGAGAGCGCGAGGAGTTCATTAAATCCGTTTGTTGCGAAGAGACGGCCGCCAGAATATGCAATGCCGCCGCCGATGACGAGGTCGTCCTCATCAGGGTTCGCAATGTCATTCTCCCAGAGGCGCTTGCCCGTTTCTGTGGAAAATGCGGAGAGTTCCGCGTCTGTGTTGAGGGTGAAGATGACGCCGTCAACAACGATGGGAGATGCGATCAATGGGATTTCTTTTGTTGAGCCGCGCCCGATATTGGCTTTCCATGCACGTTGTAGCTGACCGCCGCTTAATGCAAGATTTTGCATGGAATGGTTGGGGTAGCCACCGCGTTGCGGCCAAAATTCGTTACGCCATTCAGCAGGGGTCATTAGCCCTTGTGATTCGAGGAGGGCGTCATCGGGTTCCAGATTCTTTTGAAGCTCTAATACTGAAATACGCTCGCCTTCTAAGGGGGGCTTATCCTCTGTATTGAACATGTCGGTGATGCCCGAACAGGATGTGAGCAGTATAGATGCAAGAAGGATCGGGAATATGCGCATAATTTAATTTGTTTCTACGTTGTCTGTCTCTTTTGTGGGCTGGCTTTGTGGTATTTGACCAGAGATAACATGATGCAGCTTTTGTGCACGTTCGTAAAGGCTTGCCGGTAATTCTGGCGTGTCTGCAACACTATTGAGCAGTTCCAAGGATTTTTGCGGGTTTGTGTTGGCTTGGAGGAGGGCCGCGTCGATTTGCGCGTGCGGCTTCCATGCGCTTTTGCTGTTAAGGATGGGGGCAAGGGCAGATAGAAGCTCTTCTTTATTCGCGCCTTCTTTTTCCATTTTTAGGCGTACATCCATGATAATCCCGAGATAGCGAAATTTTTCAGGGATTTTTGTATCGGCGACGATGCGCGCATACAACTTTGCCGCATCCTCTTGGTTGTTACGTTGCATAGCTGTTCCGGCGGCTGATAAGAGCGCGATGCCGCGAATGGATGGGCGGAAATCAAGGTCATCTTCAATGATATTTGCAGGATAATTGGTTGCTTCCTGTAGCGTGATGAGCTGCGCGGTTTGTTCGGTTTTTGTTTTCATGTCCCATGAGCGATAGGCGGACATCGCCCCTGTTGCGACAATGGTTAAAACAACGAAAGCGACAATGAAGAATTTATTTTCGTGCCAGAATTTTGCAAGGCGCTCTTGGCGCATGGCATCGTCAACTTCAGCTAATAAATCTGACATATCTTAATATCCCTTTGTTTGTACTGATGGCGATAGTAACGGTTTTTGCGCGAGTTTCCAGTGTTATTTGCCTGTATTTCGCTTAAAAAAAGGGCGTGAAAATATCACGCCCTTAGGTCAAATATGCGATAGTGGGGACTTAGCGCATATCAATCTTTGTTGTTGCTGTGGCTTGTGTGCCTTGTTCAGTTTCAGTATCGAGCGTTTGGATGCGTGTTCCTGCTTCGCCGCGCGCCTGCTCAGCTTCGCGATCTAGAATTTCACGCTTTTCTTGCACTCTGTCTTGTGTATCTTCTGTGAGATCTTGCTCTGTAAGCTCTTGTGTGTTTGCATCTGTTTGTGTCTCGGCGCTCGTTTCCACGGTGATTTTTGTTTCTGCGTTTGCGCTGTAAAATGGTGAAGCGGCAAATAATGCAGTTGCACCGAGTAACATGAATTTTTTCATTTTTGATTATCTCCAATTATTGTTCATCCATTCCAATGATTGATATGCGGATTGGTTCCGAATTATTTCTTAAATTATTTCCATTTTATTGAACAGCCCATGGATGAGAATTGCTCCGCGCTTGATTTCCCTGTCTTTGCAATGTCTAGCATGGCGTTGACGAGTTCTTTATCCGTTGTTTCATCGGCTGGGTTTGCCCCCGCGGAATCTAGGCGTCCGCGATATTGAAGTTTGTCATCGGCGTTAAAGCCGAAAATATCGGGGGTGCATATGGCGTCGTATGCTTTTGCTATTTCTTGCGTTTCGTCGATGAGATAGGGGAAGGAAAAATCATGTTCCTTGGCAAAGGCCTGCATGTTTTCAAAGTTATCTTCGGGATAATTTTCCGCATCATTGGACATGATGCACGCAAAGCCTATGCCATGTTTTTGCAATTTTTTAGCATCTTCGACGAGGCGGTCTATAATGGCATGGACGTAGGGGCAGTGGTTGCAGATAAATGCGATGACTGTTCCTTTTTCGCCTTTGATATCCTCATATGAGTGCATCGCGCCGTCGATATTTTTTAATTTGAAGTCGGGTGCGGTGAGGGTTTCGTCTTTTTTGGGGGTATGCAAGAGCGCCATGGTTTTGTCCTTTGCTTGTCCTTTTTTGGTAAAATGCTATAATAATCATATGTCCGAGATTATCCCTTTTTCAACCCAAAGCCATGCATCCGGGTTTAGCAATGCGCAATTTAAGAAGCTGGACGGGCTGTATTTGCAGGCGTGTTCGCGCAAAACATTGACGTATCGCACGGTTGATTGTGATTTTGATGAGGGGGTTGCGACCTATACCTATTATAAATCGCCACAATTTGCGCCTTATCTTTCCTTTGTGATTCGTCGTATCGGCCCGCGTAGCACGATGTTTGAGGTTTATTTGCAAGATAAGGGGCGTATTGCCAAAAGCGGTGTTTTTGATAAGGCGTTTGAGCGACTTCAGGCAGAGATTGAAAATCTTCTATCTTAGGCTCTTGGTTTGAGTCATATTCTCTTTATATTGGTAGCAGCTAAAACAAACAAAGAGAGTATCCATGTCCAAGATTAAAGTAAAAAATCCTATTGTTGAAATTGACGGTGATGAGATGACGCGCATTATATGGGCGTTTATCAAAGAGCGTTTGATTTTGCCGTATTTGGATGTGGACTTGAAATATTATGATCTTTCTATTCAAAAACGTGATGAAACCGATGATCAGATCACGATCGATGCGGCCAATGCCATTAAGGAGCATGGCGTTGGCGTGAAATGCGCAACGATTACACCCGATGAAGCGCGGGTTGAAGAGTTTGGATTGAAGAAAATGTGGCGCAGCCCGAACGGGACAATCCGAAATATTTTGAACGGAACAGTCTTTCGCGAGCCGATTACAACAAGCAACGTGCCTAAATATGTTCCCGGCTGGAAAGAGCCGATTGTGGTTGGTCGTCATGCTTATGGCGATCAATATAAAGCAACCGATATCAAGGTTGATCGTCCCGGTAAATTGACGTTGACCTTTGAACCGTCCGACGGATCAGCATCAGAAACGCATGAAGTGTTTGATTTCCCATCTGCGGGGGTTGGTATGGCGATGTATAACCTAGATGAGAGTATCGAGGGCTTTGCGCGTTCATCATTTAATTATGCGTTGGCGCGTAAATATCCGCTTTATATGTCGACCAAGAATACGATTCTTAAACAATATGACGGTCGATTTATCGAAATCTTTCAGCGCATTTTCGACGCAGAATTTAAAGAGCAATTTGAGGCGCTTGATCTATGGTATGAGCATCGCTTGATTGACGACATGGTTGCGCAGGCGATTAAGTCGAAGGGTGGATTTGTTTGGGCATGTAAGAATTATGACGGTGATGTGCAATCCGATATCGTGGCGCAAGGATTTGGTTCGCTTGGTCTGATGACGTCTGTTTTGCTTACGCCTGATGGAAAAACAGTCGAGGCAGAGGCGGCGCATGGCACGGTCACGCGTCATTATCGTGAGCATCAAAAAGGCAATCCGACATCAACCAATCCAATCGCGTCTATCTTTGCGTGGACACGTGGTTTGAAATATCGCGGTGAATTTGATGGTACGCCCGAGGTCGTTGAATTTGCAGATACGTTAGAGCGTTGCTGCGTAGAGGCGGTTGAAGATGGTTATATGACGAAAGATCTTGCGCTTTTGGTTGGTAAGGATCAAAAGTGGCTGACAACGAATGAATATATGGATAATGTTGTATCCAGATTAGAAAAGGCTATGGCGTAATTATGTCACGATTGGTTTTATTATTTGCGGTTTTAATAGGTGTTTTTGCATCAAGCGGGCACGCGTTTGCTGCTTATGATAAGCCATATATTGGTGACATGATTGAGTATACATCTACTCATGAAGATACATTTGTGCATTTGGCGCGTGATTATAATCTTGGGTTTACCGAGATGCGCGCGGCAAATCCTTATGTTGATCCATGGCTGCCGGGCAAAGGAACGACACTTATTCTGCCGACCCGTCATTTGCTGCCCGAGGTTGATCGCGAGGGGATTGTGATTAACCTTCCTGAGATGCGTTTATACGCGTTTATCAATGGTGATGACGCGCCGACAACATTTCCGATTGGCGTTGGCCGTGAGGGGTTGAATACCCCTGTTGGGAAGACGAGCGTTGTCCGTAAAAAAGATGGGCCGACATGGACGCCTACGCCACGTATGCGCCGTGAAGATCCTGAGCTTAAGCCATATTATCCGCCTGGTCCTGATAACCCGCTTGGAACACATGCGCTGTATTTGGGATGGCCGACCTATGCAATTCACGGAACTAACAAACCATTTGGGATTGGGCGTCGGATTAGTTCTGGCTGCATTCGCATGTATCCTGAGAATATTGTGAAACTGTTTGACGTGATTCCTGTTGGCACGCCTGTTCAGGTTGTTAATCAGCCGATCAAGCTCGCGTGGATTGATAATCGTCTTTATTTAGAGGCACATCCGGATATGGAGCAGGCAATTCAGATGGAAGAATATGGTGTTGTTAGCTCGCCTAAGCTTTCTGAAGAAGATTTGAAACGCATTATAAAGGTTGCTGGCGCGTATGAAGACAAACTTCGCTGGCCTGCTATTCGTATGGCGATCAAAGAGCGTAAGGGATATCCGATTGAAATTGCACGACGCTCCGATAGTGACGCGTTAGAAAACGCGGCGCAAGACAAGGGTGATGTTACTGCGAAGATTGAGGCCATGGATCCTGAGGTTCAAGAGATTATCAATGAAATGACTGATCTTGATAAGGATGTTGAGAAACAGGCTGAAACAGATAAGGCGATTAAGCAAGTTGCACAAGACAACCTTGATCGTGATTACGCCGAGCAGAAAAGTGTGCATGTGGATGATGTGGTTTCAGGAACGCCTCAAGGGCTAAGAAATACAAATTTCAATCCATAGATTATCACGGCCAGTATCGGCGAGAATAAGCATATATATTTGAGCGGGTTGCTGATTAGAAGGTAACCTATGCTCAATATAACCCCTGCGAGCCACGCAAATATAGCGTTTTGAAAGAATGCATTGATGTATGCCTGATCTGCTGCCTGATTAAAGGCTCCTAGAAGCTGCGCACCATGGAATGTCAGTGAAGTGCTTGCAAACCCGATGGCGATGCTTGTGAGCAGGATAATGATTTTTAAGATTATTCTCATCGTTAATCTTTAGCAAATTTTTAGCTGTAAAAAAAGTGTCAAAAAAAGGCGCCATAAGGCACCTTTTTCGAATTCTTATATGCGGATCTAATTACTTAGATTGCATTTTGTGGAATACACGCTCTGCACGAACTGGTGTAGGTGCTGGTGACTGTGAAGTGCCGTTTGAGTGTGTTGCTGTGCGTTCGTCAGCATATGGTGGAGCTGTGTCAACGTCACCCATTCCTGATGTTTCACAAGCAGAAAGTGTTGCTGCTGAACCTACGATAGCGATAGTAGCGATAAGCTTTTTCATGTTTTTAAATCCTTGATTTTTGTTAGTTAAAATTAAGACAACCTCTCAATTTATTGTCCCTTTATACACAAAGAGAAATCCTTTGCACATCATTTTTCTTAAATTTTGTTTAAGAAATCAAATCATTATCAATATGTGTGATATTTTTGACACATATTGTGGTTAGTGATTTCGATGTTTAGCTGCGCTCGTTTTCTTTGACTGTTTTAAAATAGGCATCGATTCCCTTCTTCAAAGACCCCGCTATGCGCTGTCTATGGGCGGGGCTGTTGAGTTTTGTGGCTTCTTCCACGTTTGACATGAAGCCGGTTTCAACCAAAACAGATGGAATGTCTGGTGCTTTTAATACGGCGAAATTTGCGTGGCGGTTTGCGCTGCGTAACAGTTTAAGTTTGTTACCTTTGAATTTTCCAATGAGGATATTGGCAAAGTATTTGGATTGATTTTGTGTGTTACGGCGGGCGAGATCGATCAAGATATCCATGACAGCCTCGTCTTCTACTTCTAATTCTATGCCTGCGATGAGGTCTGCTTTGTTTTCGCGGGCGGCCAGTTTGGCGGCTTGTGCGTCTGATGCTTTTTCGGACAGGGTGTAAAAGGATGCACCGCTGACTTTATTGTCACGCAGCGAATCGGCGTGGATTGAAACAAATAAATCACCATTATGTTTACGTGCGTATTTTACGCGATTGGATAATTGAATGAATGTATCGTCGTATCGGGTCATCTTGACGCGGTATTGGCCGGATTCTTCTAATTGTTTTTTTAGCTCAAGGCCGAGTGCGAGGACGACGTTTTTTTCATGAATGCCATTGGGGCCGATTGCGCCGGGGTCAACGCCGCCATGACCGGGGTCAATGATGACGAGTGGTTTTTTATCGGTTAATTGCGGTTTTGTTGATGGTGTTCTGGGCGGCGGGGCGGCTGAAAGCTCTGTACCTTTGTTTATATCAAGTGTGCCGCGGATGTCATTTTGCGCCATTGCAAACCCAGCGGTGTTTGTGTTGGCAAAATCGATCACAAGGCGGGGTGGTTTCCCTTGGCTCGCGGGAAGGGTGAAGGCGCTGTGGATGCTGATCGGGCGGTTGAGGTCGAATACAATGCGCGATATGCCTGGTTTTAGATTTCCGTGGCGAACGGCTGTTATCCCTGATGCTTGTTGGTCTTTAACGGTGGCGGTTTTCCATGCGAATGATGGCAGGTCAATGACCATGCGGTATGGGTCGCCGATGACGAAGGTACGAAATTTAGCGTCCTCATCAAGATCGATTACCAAACGGGTTTTATCGGGGTAGTGTCCGAAGCGAACATCTTTAATGGTCAATGCATGTGTTTTTGTAGGGATTAAAAACACAGTGCAGAGGATCAGGGCTGCGATCAATTTCAGTAAAGAGGGGCTTTTCATTAAGGATGGCTATTTTTTGAGAGGTTTAATCACGTTAATATAGCATAGAAGATCCCCATGACAGAAGTATATGAGCGTAAAATAATATTTTGTAAGAAAAATGCGATTTTGTGGGAGTGTGAAGGGTGACCGATGCTTGCACTCATTTAGCCATTTTTTCGATCAATTTTGGGATGGTGCGGATAAAGCACAGCTGCGAATATTTATCATTTGTGATGTCACTTTATGATTGAGCATTTTGTATCTTATGTGTAAGGTGCTAATAGGTATTTGTCTATTACGGCGTCGCGCTTTATATTTAAGACCAAGTTTCGCAAACTGTAATAGCAAAATTTTGAAACAGAATACGCGCATTGACGCGCCCCTTTCGTATGCTTTGTATATGCGTGGAAGGCAGGCAGCCATGCGCACACGGAGAATTACATGACTAAAAGAATGCTTATCGATGGAACCCATCCAGAAGAAACACGGGTTGCAGTTGTTGAGGGTGAGCGCCTCGAAGAATTTGAATATGAAAGTGCGTTTCGTCGTCCATTAAAGGGAAGTATATTTCTCGCCAAGGTGACCCGCGTTGAGCCAAGCTTACAGGCCGCTTTCGTTAATTTTGGTGGCAATCGCCACGGTTTCCTTCCTTTTTCTGAAATCCATCCTGATTATTTCCGCATTCCGATCTCTGATCGTGAAGCGTTAATGGCTGAGCATGAAGAAGAAATTCAGGCCATGGAAGAGGCCGAGGATGCAGATGACAATGATGATGATTCTAACGATGATGTTGAATTGTCGGATGATGATGACGCGGTTGAAGAATTGGGCGGCGAAGATGCTGTTGATGATATCGATGATGAAATCATTGAAGAAGACGGCGATGATGTTGGTAATAAAAAACCAGATGAGCCAAGCGAAGATGATGACCTAAACGGCAATGTCGAAGGCGCAGCAGGCGAAGACGATGATTCCAAGGGCAATCAAAATCAACGCGGTGGTCGTGGACGTGGGCGCAACAATAATCAGCGCGGTGGCCGTAACAATAACCAACGCGGTGGTCGTGGTCGCCGCAATGTGGCGAGCAGTAACCCGAAAGTTGAAAGCTTTGGCGGGGATGAGATGGATGACGAGCAGCGCTTCCGTTTCAAAATGCGTCGCAAATATAAAATTCAAGAAGTGATCAAGCGTGGTCAAATCATGCTTATTCAGGTGTCCAAAGAAGAGCGCGGCAATAAAGGGGCGGCTGTTGGCTCGTATCTTTCATTGCCTGGTCGTTATTGTGTTTTGATGCCAAATAGCCCGCGTGCGGGCGGTATTAGCCGCAAGATATCTAATTACAAAGATCGTGCGAAAATGCGTGAATTGTTGAAAGATCTTGAAGTGCCGAAAGGCATGTCCGTTATTTTGCGCACGGCTGGTGTGACACGGACAAAGGCAGAGATTAAACGTGATTTGGAATATCTTACACGTCTTTGGAATAATATTCGTGAGAAGACGCTTGAAAGCTCCGCACCATCATTGGTGTATGAGGAAGCGGATCTTGTGAAACGCGCCGTGCGTGATCTCTACACACGCGATGTGGAAGAGATTGTGATCGCGGGTGATGAGGCTTATAAAACGGCCAAAGATTTCATGAAGATGATGATTCCGTCGCATGTGAAAAAGGTGAAGGAATTTACCGAAGGCGCAGCGTCGCTTTATAAAAAATTCGGTATCGAGAGACAAATCTCTGAAATCGGTGAAACAACGGTCACGTTGAAATCAGGCGGCTATCTCGTGATTAATCCTACGGAAGCGCTTGTTTCTGTCGATGTTAACTCTGGTAAGGCAACGAAAGAGCGTAATATCGAAGATACAGCGCTTAAGACCAACCTAGAGGCAGCGGAAGAAGTGGCGCGCCAATTGCGTCTTCGTGATTTGGGTGGTTTGGTTGTGATTGACTTCATCGATATGGAAGATCGTCGTAACAATGCGAAGGTTGAACGCCGTATGCGGGATTCTCTCTCTGGCGATCGTGCGCGCATTCAAATGGGCCGTATCTCGAATTTCGGTTTGATGGAAATGTCACGCCAGCGTATGAACCCGTCATTGGGCGAGAGCCAGTTTGAAATGTGTCCGCATTGTGAGGGCACCGGCCGTACGCGTACTGCGGATGCCGCATCCATTATGTTGTTGCGCGCGATTGAAGAAGAGGCCGTCCGTGGACGCGCAGCGCAGGTCATTGTGCATGTGTCCAATGATGTTGCGCTTTATCTTTTGAACCAAAAGCGTCAACATTTGACAGATATTGAATCGCGTTATGACCTTAGTGTTTTGATCCGTGTCGATATTGATATGGGTGCGATGGGTTATCGTATCGAAGTATCAAAACCAGCGGAGAAAACAGCGCAAGATGACGCACAAGACAATAACAAGTCGAATGCGAACTCAAATTCTAATTCTAACTCTAATAACACTTCAAACAACAGCGCGCGTAATAATAACCAAAGCGATGATGATGACGGCCAAGGTGGTCGTCGCCGTGGTCGCCGTGGTGGTCGCCGCCGTGGTGGACGTGATCGTAATAACTCTGATGAGAATCAAGATCAGAATGAGTCAAACAACCAACAGGACGATAAGCAGAAAGACTCTAATCCTAAGGCGGATGACAAAGGCGATGCGGCAGAAAAGCCTAAACGCTCTCGTGCTAAGAAAAGTGATGATGCTAAGGACGCTTCTGCGCCTAAGGATGATTCTAAGTCATCTGATGAAGCGGTGGTAGCGCCCGGCGATGATAAGCCAGAGGTTAAGAAAAAACCTGCTTCTCGTGCGAAGAAAACCGATGATGTTGTTAAAAAGGACGACGTCAAAAAAGATGTGGCAAAAAAGGATGAGGATGCAAAGGCAAAAGATGAAAAGCCGAAAGCATCAAAATCTAAAAAGCCTGAGGCGTCAAATGATGATGCATCTGCGGCTCAACAGCCTGCTGATGATAAGCCTATCACCAAGCCAAAGCCTAAGGCCGCTCCGAAGAAAAAAGAAGAGCCGGATGCAGCGAAAGAATATGAAACAGTGAATGCCGCCCCAAAGAAGAAGAAAAAGGGATGGTGGTCTAAATAGCTTTGCTGTTTAGCTTCATTAGAACATTTTGAAAAGGGCGCTTTATGAGCGCTCTTTTTTATTGCGGTGGTTTGTGGGGCTTATGATTAGCGTGCTAAGAGCACTTGGTAGAAATATGTGACCGCTGGACTGGCATTTTCATCCGTGAAGCATCCCGCGGCTTGGCCGTCTAATTCAAACGGTGTTGGGTCGCCGTCTAGTACTATTAGGCTTGCGCTGGGGTAGGATCCTGTAAACTCGGTGGTGTCGATGCCTGTGGTTTCTGCGGGGATTGTTCCCGTCGTTCCTACGCCTAAATCACGGTTGATTTGTGTGCAGAGTGCAGCGTCGATGTTTGGCAATAACATGATAAGGTCGTTTCCGCTTCCGGCGGTGGTTGTGCCGATCGGGCGGGCGGTTGTGCCGACATTATTTGCGCTTGTGAAGATCCAATCGCTGCCGTCATTCGCGCCGGAGAAATTGCGATAGCTTAACCCTGAACCGCCAACATCGAAGATCATGCAGCGGGGGAAGTTGCGGTCGCTCGCGTCATCGCAATTGGGGTTTGTGTAGTCGATTGATGTGATTGAATTTTCAAAACTTATTTCGTTTTCAGAGATGTCACGCAATCGCATCTCCTGAACTGCGTTCTCAACAGATTTGGCGTATCGCATAACTTGCCCTAGCATGATGCTATTACGCTCAAAATCACCAGTTTGTTCGGTATTTGATCCGCCGCGGCTTAAAATCATCGTCAATAAGCCAAGCATGACGACTGCGATAAGGATGAAAAAGAGGGCGTTACCATTTTGTGTGTTTTGCTTCATATCTAAAATTTAAACACAAAATTTTCCTAATAAACACAGGTTTTTCAGGGGCTTGAATTTAGGTGCAATTTAGATAAAATTTTATGTATATTTTATGGTTCTAATATAAATACTAAGTTATTCATATTATTGATTAAATTTTATATATATTTGCAAGAAAATCGTTGTATATTGTCATAATAATTGTTACTATAAAGTATAAGGATGAAGCTTATGACAACAGTATTAACAGCAATATTATGCGGGGTTCTGGCTCTCGCATTCGGCGCCTTGTACATTTTTGTACCGCGCGCTTTAGACAAAGACCAGTGATTTGATTTTGGGACATTTTTAAAAAAAGAATCAGGATGAGGCTTTTACTGAAATTTATCGATTGGGCAGGATGCCCATAGGTTTATTTTATAATCTCTTTTGCCACGCTTGCTCATTTCGATGAGTGCTCACTGGCCTGTATGATGTTTTGAAGATGCGATAGGCGCATTATTCTCATTGCCCCGTGAGAAGTTTCGAAATCATCATACAGGCTTTTTTTTTGTGCGTTTTAGGGCTATGGTCGTATTGTAACTATCATTATATAAGGTTTGATTATGGCTTTCCCAATTTGTTCGCGACTTGTTTTAATAGTGCTCGGTGTTTTTGTTATGTTCGGCGCGGCACCGCAAGTCTTTGCGGATGAAGGCGTTGATGACATTGACGAAACATCGCTTACAGTTCAGGAGCGGGTTAAAGAATTTAGCAAGGATTTTGATAAGGCCTCGGAACAGCATTTTTTCACGCTTTATAGCAGCTATAATCTGATCCAAGTGGTGGAGGAAGTGCGTACGCAGGTTTCCGGCGCTATTGAAAAATGTGGTGTTGCTAACCCTGATATGAAAGATGCGTTGCAAAGCCGTTACGACGAATGGGATGGGGCGCTGACACCAATTATCGAAGATGCCAATGCCAATGTCGATAACATGATCATTGCGCAAGAGTATGCAAAGCCGCGTGACATTAAAAAATTGCTTAAATTTATTGATAAAAAACGTGTCAGTCGTGCTGATGATGTCAAAAAATTCCCTGTCACCAGCCCTGAGGCGTGTGAATATTTGCGTAATAAAATGGACGATACGCAAGAAAACTTAACAACATTGCTTAAATCAACATTGGTGTCATTGCCGAACGCGATGATCCATTCTGGTAATGTTGATGATTCGGATGATGCAAATGTTTCAGACGACTCTGTTGATGTTGATAATGGGGATGAGGGCGAATAGTTTTACGCCTTTTAAACGCATGAAAATCTTACAAGTTATGGCTGGTGGAGAGTTTGGCGGCGCTGAGACGGCGTTCGTTGATATCTGCATCGCGTTGCATGAGGCGGGTGAGGATGTTGTTGTGGCCACACGCGCCAATGATTTGCGTGTACCGAAATTAGAGGCAGCGGGCATTGTCGTTTATATTTTACCATTTGGTGGTCGGGTGGATGTTTTTTCGCGGTGGAAGATGGCCAAAATCATTAAAGCATTTGAGCCGGATATCGTTCAATGCTGGATGTCGCGTGCGGCGAATAAGGTACCGCGTTGGCGCGCCTCTATGGGCATAAAACCTTATGCGGTTGTGGCGCGTATGGGCGGTTATTATAAATTGAAATATTACAAATCGGCTGATTTTTTCGTCGGGAATACCCCGGATATTGCGCAGTATATTCGCAATAAAGGCGTTGGTGATGACCGTGTGCGGTATATTGCCAATTACACTGATATTGAAAATGTTGAGCATAGTGTGTCACGGGCGGATCTGAATACACCCGATGATGCGACCGTGTTGGTGGCGCTTGGGCGGCTGCATAAGGTTAAGGCGTTTGATATTTTGATCGCGGCAATGGCACCGCTTGCAAACGTTCACTTATGGATTGCGGGTGAGGGCGAGGAGCGTGAAGCGCTTGAGGGGCTTTCGCGTGAACTGGGGTGTGAAGAGCGTGTTCATTTGCTTGGCTGGCGCGATGATCGTGCGGCCTTGTTTGAGGCTGCGGATATATGTGTCATGCCGTCGCGCTTTGAACCATTTGGCAATGTCTTCATTCAGGCGTGGGCGCAGCGTATTGCGCTTGTGATTACGAAATCCGAAGGGCCACAACAATTTGTTCGTGATGGCGTTGATGCGTTGATGGTGGATGTGGATGATGTTGATGCGATGCGCAACGCGATTGAGCGCGTGATGGGTGATGATGTGTTGGCGCAATCGCTTGTCGAAAATGGATTTTCTCATTACGAGAGCGAATTTACCAAAGAGCAATGCGTTGCGGGCTATCTGGAATTTTATCATGACATCATCCAAAGCGTTGATGCATAGGCATTACGCGCTGCGAAATTTGTATATTATAGAAAAAAATGCGATAATAGGGGCAACTTCGCAAATAAAGCTGTTTTATAAGCATTAAAAACAAACAAAAACAGTGCGTTAGTTATGGTTTTAGAGATAAGAGCCTTCGTTAAAAGAGGGCCTGAACGTAACAATAGAGTGTGAACATTGGCTGATTTATCAGAAATTCCCGAAAATGATATCCGATCGCTGGAGAGGGCGATGCGGGTTTTTGGTGACAGCGATATTACGCTTGATGGTAATCCTGCAGATATTACACCTGCGCGCCTTGTTCCGTTTCTGGATAAGATTAGCCGTGCTTTCGGACATACAGGTACAGATTTTGCGCAAGGGGACAGGTTTGACGCAGCGCAATTTGTGAATCCTGAAAGTTTTGAGCAGAGTTTTAAAGATATATCAGAAACGATTAAGGGCTTTCGAGATTCGCCGCATTTAGGGTTAATACGTGAAATTCGTTCAGATAGTCCTGATTACGGGGCTATAGAGGAGCACCTCACGGCTATCGGTATTCCTAATCCAAGCGACGTAACGGAGAGCATTAAAGGTGGTTTGCAACGTTTTGATGCGGATACCGTGATTCATAATAGATATTTTGGTGTTCTTTCGACTGCGGCATCCAGTGACCCAAATTTTGCGAAATTAAGAGAGATTCTCGGCGATCAAGCGATTGATAATATTGAGCAAACCATTGCTGTTATGGATCAATCTGATACATGGATGGGCGTGATAAATGCTTATAGGCCAGAGGTTCCTGCGGGTCCAAATGATACGGCAGAATTGGATGCCTCAGCGGCGGCCATCGCGGCTGAAATTGATGTTAATCAAGCGGCTTCCAGTGATGCAAAAACAGATCGTATTAAAGCTGTAGAAACGCTTTTAGGTGTCGAGGCCGATGGTGTTTGGGGCGCCGAGGAACAAAACGCACTTAAAACCCGAATTGCCGAGATGCAAAATAATGATCCGACATGGGTAGGGCGTAAAGACGGTGTTATGACTGCCAAGTTTGCTGAGTATGTTTTGGGCGATGTTCCCGGATATGATAATTTTAATGACGCGGACAAAGCTTTTATCCAACAAATCAATGGCTTAAAATTGGATAATGTACCGCTATCCGCTGATGTTCAGGATCCAGTTACCTCTAATGATGTAACTGCGGCCATTAAAGTTGTTCAAGAAGGGCTTGGTCGATTGGTTCCTATTGTTCAAGGGGAATTGGATCAAAAGCGCGCACAGGCAGAGGGTTTAATTGATAGTATTAACGGAACGCGTGCATCACAAATGCAGCGTGATGCGGCAGAAGAGCAATTGGCACGACTTTCGAATAAAAGCGAAGGTGAGCTGACGGATGAAGATCGACAAGTGATTGAAGAGGCGCAAGGCGTGCTCGATCAATCCAGTACGGCTGACAATATCGGTAATTTTATTGATGGGTTTTTGGGTCTAGGTTACACGAGCCTTGGTCATCGTCTGGTGCAGACGGGTAAGGAATGGTCAACCAATATGATCCGTGGTCAATTGGCGGGTATTGATGATCTTCCTGCTGTTGACAGTCTTAACCTCACCGATGATAGGCTTGATATAAACGAGCAACGCGCTTTGCAGGGCGTGACATATTTGCTTGCGAGGAAATTTGGTGTGCCGGGTAATGACCATTGGCATTATACTCCAGAGCTTGGCGCACAGTTGCTCGCGAAATTTGAAAATCTTGATGATGATGAAAAGCTTTTATTGCTCGATGATGAAAAGCGCGCCGCATATAATGCGAAGGGCGATGACGCTAGCCGTAAGAGCTTTTTGGATGCGCAATTTGAGGAAGAAAAGAATAATACAATTGCGCTTATGGCCGCTATGGATACGCTTTATGAGGCCGGTGTTTTGGTTCCTCAGCGTTTGTATCATGCGGAAGAGATTATCATTGCGCCGTTTACGCGCACGATTTTCGATGAATATATGCATGGCGCGGATAAGCCGTTTGCCGGTGAGCCACGCCTTCCTGCTTCGACCCAAGATCTTAATATGTTGAATGAGATGGTCTATGAGTTTACGCAAGGCCTTGATTTGGCAGCAGTTATGGATGAGGGATATGTTTTCCCCGTTGGTATTGATGCCATTGATCCGACTCAAACAATCGCGGAGAGATTTAAGGCACGTTACCAAGAGGGTATCGACAGCGATGCGATGCTTGGGTTGCTTGACACGCTTCCATTTGGAACGCAGGCGCGCCGTGACCAGATGAAAGCGGTTTCGCAATCGTCGCTTGACGCGGTGAAAGCTAAAAAAGAAGAAGACCCAGATGTTTCTGCGGATGTGCTTGCTGCGATCTATGGTAATGCCATGGAGGCAGGGATCAACGCAATGAATGACAATCCGGACATGGCATCGGATTATTTGTTTGTTGGGCAACGCCCCTTAATGGTCGATCCGCGTTTAGGTGATACGATCAGTCCGGACTCCAATATAAGCGTTGCGGATGTTATTGATTTGCATGAAAAACAAGATCAGTTTTTTGGTGATGATCCATTCATGTATAATTATGAGCCAGTCTTTTTCAAAGGTGAAGACGGCAAAACATATGTTGCTGCACAAGATTACTTATCAAATGTATTGACCGTTCAGGAAGTTGATCTTGAGCATTGGGATCAGGTTCTACGCGACACCCCAAAATTACCAGGTGAAAATCAGCATGCATTTGATGTTCGTCTTGATGAAGCGCTTAGTCAGGTGAAAGGCCATGATTTGATCTTTCAAAATAACTTTGAGGAGAATCAGGCGACACTGGTAAATGGTACTAGCGCGACAAGATTTCCGGATCTTTTACGTGCCAGAAATGTTCAGAGCTTTGATGTCGTTAAGGCGGAGATAACAGGAGAGTATGACGCAAATGTAGCGGCTGCTGCTGCTGCAGATAGGGCGGCTCTTATTAAGGCGGCTACACCTGTTGGACAGGGTGCAACGGAGGCGTTTCAGCGTGCGACGGAGGGCGTTAGCCCTTCCGCTATACGTACACCCGGTGCAGAATTTAGACAAACAGGGCAAGAGCTAACCACGCCAGTTGTGCCGACGAGTGATGGTACGATTCCCGCGCCTGCGCCGCGCACTCAACAATTGGGTGTTAGTGGTTCCCCATAGGCCGTCATCGCATTTCATGCGTGCATCATTTTTAGCGCTTGCGGCAAATCCACTATTACCGTTATCATTAATGTTATGAATGATATGTCTTCGAGTAAATATAATGCCCAAAATGTTGATGATAATCGTCTTTTATCGGAGCATTATGAAGGGTTTTTAGATGCGCTTGATTTGCTTTATATCAAATCAAATTTAAGTGGACGTTTAAAGTTCTATGAGAGCTGGCCTTTTGTTGCGCGTTATCTTTTTGGTGATGAACTGATTGGTTTTGACCACGATGGGACAATAGATATCGAGCGTCGCCGTGTTTTAGAGGAAGAAGCGGAAGTTAAGCGCTTGGCACTCTTGGAGCTTGTGCAAACGGTAGAAGCCAAAAGCGTTGAGAAAAGCGTTTTACAGATCGAATATGTTGAGGCATTGGTTAAAAAATTGGGACGTGAGATGGCGCTATTGATTTATGCGCCTAAAATTGTGGATCGCTATCTTCCTGCTTCGACGGAGCAAGATGAGACAGTTGACGACAATCCTGATGATTTTGCCGTACCAAAGCCTAGGCCGAGTGATATTCCTGATGAATTTGCCTCTGCGCCCCCATTAAAGCCTATTGTCCCAGATATTGATGATGATATGGATGCCGTTCAACCGATCTCAGTTGATCAGCCACAGCCAGAGGAGCCAGCCTCACCGCCGCCGCCTCCTTCGCAGCCATTATCAGAGCCTGAACCTTATCCTGACACTCCTCCTGCGCGCGGTGAGCACAGTGTTTCCTCAGATTTAAGCGAGCCTACACCATTATCTTCGTCTGAGATTAATGGGGAGATACCTGCGAAACCTTTGAAAACCGAGCCTGAGATACCTGCTGAGCAAAGTGCAAGTGCGGAGGCTCAATCTATGCCTCCCGCGCATGAGCCGCCTCAAGATGATATAGCGCCAGATGCGCTATCGCCTGCTGATCATACCATGGCAAAGGCGTCTGCGCCGATAGAAGCATCCGCAGTCGAAAAATTACCGCCCGCGCCGTCTGATCCAACTGTGCAAGATGTTTCCCAGCAGGCAAAGCATAAAGCGCTGGGTGATGGGGGGCCTATTGCCTCTCAAAAAATGACGTTTATTCCTTCTCGTCCTGATGAGCCTTCGAAATCGCCGCCAAAATTTGCGGGTGTTCCCGTGGTTGGTGAAAAGAAAAACGATCCGACAGAGTAATCGGCTGAACCTTAGCTCGGTTTATAAATACGCAAATTAACCATCATTAGGCCGAGCAGAATTAGCGCTCCTGTTTGGTGCAGCACCGCGATTGGAATATAGACATGTGACATGAGCGTCGTTAGTCCAAGCGCGAATTGTACCAAGACCATCGCGCCAAGTGCGTAATTGCTCCAATGGCGAATCCCTGATTTATAGGCGTGAATAACGAGGCTTATGGTCGCCGTGGCTGTTAACATGGCAAGCCAGCGGTGAATAAACTGTACGCCCGATGGTGTTTCAAAAAAATTAATCCAAAGCGGGCTGTATTGATTGATATCGGGAGGCACCCATTGTCCGCCCATTTTAGGGAATGAATCGTTATAAATTAATCCCGCATCAAGCCCCGCAACATACGCGCCCCAGAATATGGTGACGATCAGACATCCGAGCACGGCCCAAGTATGGGTATATAGTTTTGCGATGCCTTTGCCATATGTTGCGCGGATTGACAATGCACACCAGAGCAACAGTGAAAAGACGAGGAAAGCGAGCGATAAATGCGCGGCAAGGCGATAGTGGCTAACATAGGGTTCATCAACGAGACCGCTTTTGACCATGTACCATCCCATTAATCCCTGACATCCGCCGAGCAATAGCAGGCCGAAAAATTTGAGGCCGTATCCGCTTGGTATTTTCTTTGTAATGGCGAACCACAAGAGAGGTAAAGCAAAGACAAGGCCGATGCAGCGCCCTAAAAAGCGGTGGAACCATTCCCAGAAGAAGATTTGTTTGAAATCATGCAAATCCATCCAGAAATGTTTCTTTTGAAATTCCGGTGATGCTTTGTAGAGTTCATATACGCGATCCCATTCGTCATGGTGCATTGGCGGGAGGAAGCCGAGAAGGGGGCGCCATTCGACCATCGATAATCCAGAGTCAGTGAGGCGTGTTATCGCGCCGACAATGACCATTGTAAATACAAGCGCACAACATGCGTATAGCCAGCCAACAACGGCGTTATGATGATTATTTTTGGTTATTGTGATGGTCATATCGCTCTTCTTGACGTATTGTCTGAATTCGTTATTTTCTATTATATAGTTGATTTTATCTGGAGAGCCAATGGGCCTGAAACCAAAAAGCGCCAATTTTGATTTTTTGTCCGCGGCGCATACTGGTTATCGCACGGCTTGGGATAATCATGCATCCCTATTGCGGCTTGCTGCGCTGCCGATTTTGATCAAAATCGGGTGTATTGCGGCGATTGTATTCTTGGGGTTTAACAATCAAATTCTTCGCCATGGGCTCATGATGATTCCGTCCTATTTCGCGGAAGGGTTTTTGATTGCTTATATCATCCGTACGCTTCATGCGGGCGATGATTTGGCTGCGGATGTTAAGCAGGCGCGGCGTCATTTTGATGATGTGCTTGCGGGAATGATTGCCTTTGTCTTGATACAATTGGTTCTTGCGTTTGTGATTGGTTACACGTTGAGCGCAATGCCAGACATGCCGACAGATGTAGCGGCGGCCGATATCACAGCGGATCAGCAATCTAACGCAATGCAGGGCTTTTTCATGGCGCTTAGCGTTCTTGCGTTTATGCTTTGGGCGTTTCGCTTTGCGTGGTTGCATGTGCCGATTGCGATGGGCATTCCGCTGTCTAAATTTTTGGTGCGGATACAATCATTTTCTGCTTCTTTTCCAATGCTAGGATGCTGGCTTGCGGTGTTTATGCCACTTGCGTTTGCGATGGTTATGATATCGCAGGGGATATCAATGGTTTTGCCAGAAACTGCAGGTGCGGAGAGCCAACTGGCGGTGCTTGTTATTGGATCATTTCAGGGCTTTTGCGAGATTGTGATTAATGTTGTGAGTGCGATTGCAATGTCGTATGGATTTAAATCCTTGATGGACGCCAAATAAAGAGGTAAATAACGACCCATGAAAATATTTGTTACAGACCAAGATGGTAAAGAACATGAATTAGACGCGATCGAAGGATGGCGTGTGATGGAAATTATCCGCGACCACGGATTGCCGATTAAGGCAGAATGCGGCGGCGCGTGTGCATGCGCGACATGCCACGTCTATGTGGATGAAGACTGGCAAGACAAGCTTGTCGAGATGACAGATGAAGAAGAAGAGATGCTTGATGAGGCATTTGAAGTGGAAGACAATTCCCGCCTTAGCTGTCAGCTTATCATGAGTGAAGAGCTTAATGGCCTGAAGGTCAAGCTTGCCGTATACCCGCAATAAGCTCTCTGGTTCAGCTTCAGCTCCCTAACGGGCATTCCATATGAATGCCCGTTATCTTGTTTTTAAATTTCTATAGATTTTGCTTTAGATTGGCTGCGCGCCACTTCTTTTTGCACGATGATTTTATGGACAGAGCCAAAGCCGTTGAAATCTGTACGTGATACTTCGCCGTATGCACCAAGCTGATCAAGCATGATCCAGTCGCCGACTTGTACGTTTTCCGGCAACATAAATGGGCCATGCATCATATCAACTGAATCGCAAGTTGGTCCCGCAAAGCGGAATGCTTTCAGCGTTGCGCTTTCGTCTGTTTGTTCGCGTGTGATCAATTTGGCGGGGTAGGGCAGGCCGATCGAGCCGCCGGCTTCAAAGAGGCCGCCATATGTTCCGTCATTTAAATACAGAAGATCATCTTTGCGTCCTTCGACGCGGACAATCAATGATCCCGCACATGCAACAAGGCCGCGGCCAACTTCGCATAAAAGTTGAAGGTGGCCGAGGTTATGGGCTGTGATTGCAGCTGCGATGTTTTTGGTGAATGCATCAAGCGGAGGAATGGCTGTTACATCTGTGTTTAATTCAGCCGGGAAGCCTCCACCGATATCGAGCACTTCAATCTCTACGCCGCTCTCGCGGATAACGGTGGCGGCGTGCGCCAAAGCTCTAGAATAGATCTCTGGGTCGCTGCACTGTGTACCAACATGGAAGCTGAGGCCTAGTTTTTTGCAATAGGGACGGCATGCGCGCAATAGCTCAATCGCTTGTGCGGGTTTTGCGCCGAATTTGCTTGAGAAATCGGTGGCGACATCTTTGCCACTGTTGTCTTTTGGAATGGCCATGCGCACGAATAATTCAAGATCCGGCGCCGCGTTTGTTTCTTCAAGGATTTTTTCAAGCTCGCCAGCATAGTCGAGGACGAAGGCACGTACGTTGTGGTTGACGTACGCTTCGCGAATGGCTTCTGGCGCTTTAATCGGGTGCATGAAATAGATTTTTGCATCAGGGAATAGGCCACGAATGAGGCGTACTTCCGCAATTGACGCAGCGTCAAATTTGCGTACGCCGCCCGCATACATGGTTTTTAGTAAAAGCTTATCAGGGTTGCATTTCACCGCATATAAAACCTCGCCAGTGAATGCGGAAATGAATTCACGTGTTTTGTCGAATAGCTTTTCCGGATGCAAGATCGGCACCGGAATGGCTGGGTTTAAAGTGCGTATGAATGCATCATCAATGTCGTGGTCGACACGCAATGTTTCGTGATCAGCAAGCTGATCTTCATGCAAAGTGAATTGTAAAATAGAACGGCTGCGATTTTCGCAGAGGAAATCGTTGGTCATCAACTGTAAACCCTATATTAAAGGACATTGCCCTAGTTAAAACAAGATGTACGTCGTAGCATAACCACCGAAGCGCCATAGACACGTGCGTATATTCTTTATATGAGGAATACGTAATTTTTACAAGAAAAAATTACAGGCAGTTCTATTTTTTCTGCTATCCCTTACATTCTGCGGACTTTATCGATAAAGTTATCGATCTGTGTTTGCACCGTGTTCGATTTTTCATCGACATCTTTTGCGTTTTCTAACACTTCAATTGATGCTTTGCTGGTTTCTTCCGAGGCGAGTCGCACGCCAGAGATGTTTTCCGCAATTTCTCGCGTGGCAGATGTTTGTTCAGCCGCGGAAATCATGATAGATTCTGAAATTTCCTGCACCTGATTGATGATGGCCGTGATTTCTTGAACGGATGTCGATGATTCTTGGCAGGCGGCGATAATGTCGCTGACTGTTTTTTCGACTTCTTCCGTTGCTTTTGCTGTATCCGTGGCCAGTGCCTTGACTTCATTGGCAACAACGGCGAAGCCTTTTCCTGCTTCACCTGCTCTTGCGGCTTCAATGGTTGCGTTGAGCGCCAAAAGATTGGTCTGGTCGGCAATTGAATTAATCAGTGCAATCGTCTCTGTGATTTTGTTGGTTGTTTCTAAAAGCAGAACCATTTTCGAAGATGTATCAATCGCTTTTTCAGAGGCGGTTTGTGACACCTTATTGGATTCGGTCATGCGTCTTGCGACTTCTTCGACCGAGGCCAATAGCTCGTCTGTGGCGGAGGCAACGGATGAGGATTGATGTGACGTTTCTTCGGATGCAGAGGATAGTGTTTGCGAGATTGCCTGCATTTGTGTTGCGGAGCGTGTTAAATCAACGACGAGCGATTTTACTTCGCTCTCGAATGTGTTTGCGAGTTGTTGATTTTCTTCCTTGCGCTCGGTTAGATCGGTTGCAAATTTGATGACGCGAAATGGGCGACCGCTTGCATCCATGATTGGATTATATGATGCCTCAATCCAGACTTCGCTGCCATCTTTGCGGATGCGTTTAAATTGCTGTGCGACAAACTGGCCTGCTGCGAGCTTTTTCCAAAATTCTTGATATTGCTCCGTGTGTTTTTCATCTTCGGGGACGAAGATGCGGTGATGTTTGCCTTTTATTTCGCTTAGATCATATCCAAGGGTATCTAGGAAGTTTTTGTTCGCATTGATGATTGTGCCGTCAATTTCGAATTCGATCACGGCTTGCGATCTTCCAATGGCTTCGATTTGGCCTTTTCTGTAGGCGTCTTCTAAAACGCGTTTGGTTACGTCTGTTGCGTATTTGATAACACGATAAGGATTGCCTTTTTCATCGAGGATGGCGTTATACGAGGCCTCGATCCAAATTTCATCACCGTTTTTAGTGATGCGCTTATATTGCGCTGTGAATGATTTGCCGTTTTTAAGGTCACGCCAGAAATTTTCGTATTCATCGCTTTGGGTGAATTTATTTTCAACAAACATACTGTGGTGTTTGCCTTTTACCTCTTCTAATGAATATCCGAGTGCGTTTAAGAAGTTTTCATTGGCGCCAATGATGGTTCCATCAAGCTCAAATTCGATCACTGCGTATGATTTGTTGAGGGCCTTAAGCGTATCTCTACTGCGGTTTTTCATTAATATAGGTGCATTCCTTGCGTGAGTTAAACTATAGATTGTATTTATTATAATTCGTAATACTTATAGTATAAAGTATATTTATTGAATTATATTTCAATGGCTTGTGCCTGTTTTTTTTAAAGCCAGTTGCGCGCCATATACTTTGGTATATGTCGGATATATACTAAAGTATATGTTTGGCTTACTGGAGTGTCGCTTGCCAATCGGCGTTGCGATAATCGCTGGATGTGATGATTTGTGTTTTCGCGACATAGACGGAGTGGAGTTTTCCATCGATTTTCTTTTCCCAGAAGTCGAGGAATTTTGTAAGTTCGGGAAATTGAGGGGCGAGATCGTATTCTTGCCAGATGAATTCCTGCAAGATTTGTTCGAAATCAGGCATGTGATAATAAATTTGCGCCGTTGTCAGGCGGTAATCTTTAATTTGCTTATCTAAATCAGCCATTTTTTCCTCCTGTACCCGATACTTGGGCATTTTAGGCATTTGCTCATAGTCATAGGCATTCTATCCCATATTCTTATTTTACCTCGAAATGGTTGCGGAAGGGTTAAATACAAAAGTTTAGGGTTTTGGAGGCGGTGGTTGCGCTGCGGGTGTTGAAAGCTTGTCCTGGATGCATTCGTCGATCTCAGCCTTGATATTATTTGCTGTGGTTTCAGTCCATGCGGGTGGCTGTGGTGAAATTGCTTCATCCTCAAAAACAGGCTCATCAGTCCTGCTTAGCGGGGCGCGGTCACCAAGTTTTTGATTGCTGATATAGTCGGAGCCTACTTGATGTCTCTCGCTTCTGGTATTTGTGGGGTCGCCTTGCGCAGATGTACTGACGATAACATCTGTAGATACACTATCGCCTCTCACCGTTACTTCAATTTCGTTTTCACTCACGATTGTTTTATTATCCCCGGCTGGTGTTGTGACGCCCGATTTGCTTACTGAATGGTGTTCTCTTCCAAGAACCGGATCAATTGCACCTCGTGTGAAGGCGTGTCTGTCCCACGTTGATTGCAGGCCTTCTTCGCTCGCTGTTATATCTGGATTAGCGCCGCTTACAACTTCATCTGCGCAGCCTGCAGCGGTTCCAAAGGTATCATTTACAAATTCTCTTCCCATATATGCATTATAAAGCCATTCATTTAATTTTGATTTAACCTAAACATTGCATGTAATTTTCTTAATAAGCCTTGAAAATCCTTACTGCCTATCCTATATCTACAGTGCTTCGTTAAACATGAGTCTCTATAAGGCTTTGCGAGGCGTTGGAGGGGCTTTTAAACTGGCTTCGTTTGAAGTGGTAAGAAAGCCTGCTTGTTAACAACTAAACTAAAGGAGAAAGTCGAAATGGCAAAATTTCGTCCTCTACATGATCGCGTTCTCGTCCGCCGCATTGAAGCGGATACTAAAACAAAAGGTGGGATCATCATCCCCGACACAGCATCAGAAAAACCCATGGAAGGTCAGGTCGTAGCGGTTGGTTCCGGTCACGTGAACGATAACGGCGACGTACGTCCATTGGATGTTAAAGAAGGTGACAATGTTATCTTCTCTAAATGGGCTGGTACAGAAGTAACCATCGATGGCGAAGAGCTTATGGTTATGAAGGAATCCGACATTATCGGCATAGTGGCCTAGTCTTTTTGTGCGATGGCGTTGTTGAATTGCGGCTCGCGTACTACTCGTACGCTTCGCCTTATTCGCCTAGCCACGAACAAAAATCCGTTGCCACTATTTATAAATTAGAACTTAAAACTTAAATAATCAGGAGATTATCACTATGTCTGCTAAAGATGTAAAATTGGGCGGAGATGCCCGCGAAGATATGCTTGCCGGGATCAACATCCTTGCGAATGCTGTTAAAGTAACATTGGGGCCAAAGGGTCGTAATGTTGTTATTCAAAAAAGCTTTGGCGCACCGCGCACCACAAAAGACGGTGTGACTGTTGCTAAAGAAATCGAACTATCAAATGCACGTCAAAATACTGGTGCTCAGTTGATCAAAGAAGTTGCTTCTAAAGCCAATGATCACGCGGGTGACGGTACGACAACGGCGACAGTGCTTGCGCAATGTATCGCTAATGAAGGCGTTAAGGCTGTTTCTGCGGGACGTAACCCGATGGATCTTAAGCGCGGGATTGATTTGGCTGTGACTGCGGTTGTTGCTGATCTTAAAAAACGTGCGAAGAACGTTAAAGGCAATGAAGAGATCAAACAAGTTGGTACGATCTCTGCTAATGGCGAAGAATCAATCGGCGCACTTTTGGCTGAAGCGATGGATAAAGTCGGTAACGAAGGCGTTATCACTGTTGAAGAAGCAAAATCTTTGGACAACGAGCTTGAAGTTGTTGAAGGCATGCAATTTGACCGTGGTTACCTTTCACCGTACTTCATCACTGATGCGGAAAAGATGCAGGCGAACCTTGAGAACCCATATATCCTTCTTTGCGAAGGTAAGCTTTCTAACCTTCAGGCGCTTGTGCCGATTTTGGAAGCTGTGGTGCAAAGCTCACGTCCGCTTCTTATCATCGCAGAAGATGTTGAAGGCGAAGCGCTTGCTACACTCGTTGTGAACAAGCTTCGTGGCGGTCTTAAGATTGCTGCTGTTAAGGCGCCTGGTTTTGGTGATCGTCGTAAGGCGATGCTTGAAGACATTGCGCTTCTTACGGGCGGTGAAGTGATCTCCGAAGATCTTGGTATTAAGCTTGAGAATGTAACGCTTGATATGCTTGGTACAGCGAAGAAAGTTGGCATCACGAAAGACGATACAACAATCGTTGACGGTGCTGGCGACAAGAAAGACATCGAAGCACGTTGCGCACAAATCAAAGCACAAGTAGAAGCAACAGATTCAGACTACGACAAAGAGAAATTGCAAGAGCGTCTTGCGAAACTCTCTGGTGGTGTTGCTGTTCTTCGCGTTGGTGGTGTTACTGAAGTTGAAGTGAAAGAGCGCAAAGACCGCGTTGATGACGCACTTCATGCAACACGCGCAGCGGTTGAAGAAGGTATTATCGCTGGTGGTGGTACTGCGCTTTTATACGCAACGAAAGCACTTGAAGGCATGGAAGGCGCTAATGATGACCAGACTGTTGGTATCGAAATCATTCGCCGCGCAATCCAAGCACCGATTCGTCAAATTGCATCCAATGCAGGCGATGAAGGCAGTGTGATTGTTGGTAAATTGCTAGAGCAAAAAGATACTGACTATGGTTGGGATGCGCAAAAGAGTGAGTTCTGCAACATGGTTAAAGCCGGTATCATCGACCCAGTGAAGGTTGTTCGTACAGCTCTTCAAGATGCAGCGTCTGTTTGTAGCTTGTTGATCACGACAGAAGCCATCATCACCGACTCACCGCAAGAAGATAAGTCTTCTGGTGGAGACCATATGGGTGGAATGGGCGGTATGGGCGGAATGCCCGGCATGATGTAAGCCGCTTGTAATTTTGCCCGCTGGCGTCGTTAAAGGTGTTTTTTGCGGTTCGCATGTACCAAGCGTACATTTACGATCCTCAAAACATCTTTGCCTAGCCAGACAAGCAAAATTACTGCGCGTTTGTGAAATGCCCATTATAAATTCACAAAAGGCCGTTCGGAGTATTTGATTCCGGCGGCCTTTTTTATGGTGTGGCTATTGCGCTTGCGCGGGTGGGGTGATGGCAACGCGATCCCATGCGATATTGAAGAGAATGCGAAAGCTTTCGGCAAATACGGGTTGGTCAATGATTAGGATTTGGACGTTATCGTTGTCAAAATCGAAAAAGGCAATTTTTGATCCAAAGCTATGCAATGTTTTTTCATTAAACAGATCTTTTGGAAACCATCTATATTCGGCGAATGTATTGCCTATGAAGTCGTAATCTCCGTGCTTGATAATTATTTTATAGTGCATGCGGTGGCTGATTGCTGCCATGCGGGCTTTATGGTTTTCGTACCACTGCGTACCTAGCCATTGAATCAATCGGTCCGGCATTCCGTTAAATAAACAAATTTCATTGCATCCGTTATTTGCGTTTTCGTAAACCATATCAAAAAATGTGCGTATTCCCTCTTGGCCGGATAGTTTTTGAACTGTGTTTTTATTTTCTTGGACGCCGTTATTGCTTAGAAATGTTAATCCATTATTCTCAAAGAACGTTTGGGTTTTTTCTAGAGTTTTTGAACTGCCCGGGGATTGATCGTTTTCGATTCGCATGATGGTTTTGCGGGCGATGCCGAGCTTATCGGCGAGTTCTTTTTGGCTGAGATCGAGTAAAATCCGCGCCATGGCGATTTGTTTTCCTGATATTTTCATGATGCATTTATCCTTATATTACCCGAGATGGGACATTTAAGTTTCTAAATGTGACTTTATAGTATTATTTATGTACCTTCAAGTAACTTATTCTTGACTTGGTTATTTTATATGTCCTATATAGTTACATCAACCATAGGAGGTAAGGATGTTACAGGCACAACAAAACCATCATGATTATGATGACTTCGCGAGGGCTATACAGGATAAGCCTCCTATTCATGATGCGGTTTCCAGTCGTGATTTTGAGGATTTTTTAAGCTCCAAGTATTTTTTACAGGCTGATTTGCAGCAGCGTCAGGAAGACCTAGAAGCGATGCGTGAGGTGACGCTGCGCATTCGCGAGCAGGTGCGTTCTATTATACGCTCGTTGAGGGGGTGGCAAGCTAGCCATACATCTTTTCACAACACGACGCGATTGCGTTATTCCGCGTATGAAGGCGCGCTATGCTATTCTGATCTGCGTCGCCATTGGGCGTATTACCGCCATGCGATGCGTGAGCTTAGTGAGTGGTAAAATGAATTATGCCCAATTTTGTCCTGGGGAAGGTTGATCAGCTGCTGGAGGTTGGACGTTATCATTGCTTGTTCCTTTATGATGAAGGCTATTTCGTGCCACTTTTCTATCAGAATAAGCCTCGTCAATACGTTCTTCTACCCTCGCTGCTAAAGCTGTTCCTGGTATTACAAAGCCCGGGGTTCCTGTTTCTGGATCTCCAAAAATTATCTTATGGAAATGCTTTTTACTTGAAATCTTTCCACCCAACCTTTGAAAGTCATCTAACGCGGGAACATCGTTTTCTAAAATTGCTTTTTTAGCTTCATCTGACATGTATGATGGAGGGCTAGAGTCTGGGCCAGGATAGCTATGATAAGTTGTTTTCTGTAGCTCTTGTTCCTGACCTTTTAGGTTAAGTCCTAGTTTATAAGCCGCTGCTAATGCAAGAGTTGACTTTACAATCATTTCTTCCATTGCAAAATAATTTTCCCACACTGGTTTTCCTAAGTCTATGGGTACTTTATTTTGCGCTATTAAAATTCTATCTCCAGTGTCAAAGCGCGGTTCAATATGGTGGATCATTCCATTGAGATACGGATCAACTCTATCCTCAGCTTCTGGGTTATCTTTAGAGTATTGAACGCAAATATCGGCTATTTCTTGGGCTGTGTGATCTTCATGGTCTATGCCAAGCTTCTCCATTAATTTTAGCATGTGGTATTGTTGCCAAAATGGAGGGATAACACCATGATGTTGTATTGAGGGGTGGATATTTGTTACAAGACCTCTGCGTTGACCGTTATCAATTTTCCCTCCTTGCTTACTGTGTACTTCGTGGAAGTATGGGCTAGTAAAGCATGTGGATTTAACATGGCCCGCACCTTCTCCCCATTGCGTTTTTTTGCCGTCTTGGCTTACTTGGCTGAAATTTTCTATAAAAGGTCGGCCTACGCGATTATAAAGGCGAAACGTGTGTACTATACCAACGCTTTTTTCTGGTGATCCAACATAACTTCTGATTTCTGGATCGTTAACGCTATTGATTCCGCTGAATAATTTGCTGATTTGGGGGGCTTGCGCTAAATGTCCAGGCGTTAAAAACTGTCCCACATTTGATGCGCTGTTACTTAATGTTGGAAGGACAACCTGATTGAATACTTGGTTTTGAAATGTGTATTCTCCAAGTTGTTCATGCTTAGGCTCTGATGTGGGTACTTTGTATTGAGCCACTAGGAAAACTGGATTAAATCCCATTTCTTTTAATGGCTTATAAATTCTATTGGCTACGCGAATTGTTAGTGGGTCTGGGCTAATCATGAAGTCAAAAACAGGTCTTGGTCGTTCGGCCGATGGGGTCGTTTCAACCTCTTCGGATAGCTTTATTAGTGCGTCTGCTGATATGTTGAATGTATTGCCAGCTGCCGCTGAAAATTCTCCGTCAGAGATCAAGGTTTTGAGAGTGGCAACTTCGGCGTGAAGTTGCTGTTCTGCTATTGTTGGAAAATCATCTAACATTGTGAATTACTCTATATACTCGTTTAGTTACTCAATTTTTTTGTTGCGTTCTCCCAGGTGAGATTAAAAAGTGTTTTAAAGCCATCTGTGAAAAATTTATTTTTGAGGATGCGTATTGAAACGCTATTATCTTGGAAGTTTATGAATGCTAAATTCTGATCGTATGCATATATAGATTGGTCATTAAACATTTCGTCTGGGATTAACCTGTATTCTGCAAATTCGCTTGAAATGAGGTTAGTCTCGCTTTCTTTCGTTGTGATACGGAACTCAAAATTATTGGTAATTTCAGACATTAGTTTGTTGCGTTCTTTATATACTTCCTCACCTAGCCATTTTGTCCAGTTGGCGGGTTTAGCGTTATGAAGGCATATTAAGCCGCCAGTCTCGGTCGCTGTGTTATAAATTTCATCCATTAATTGCATAAACCCGGCGCGACCTTCTAGTAGGCGAACTTCATCTGTGCGTTTCTTCACACCTGTGTTATCAATAAACTCAACATCGGCGGCGTCGAAGGCGGCTTCGATTTTGGCTATGGTTTTGCTGTTGGGTTGGTTTGTGCCGTTTTCGATGCGGGCGATCCCTGTTTGTGAGAGGTCGGCTCTTTCGGCGAGGTCATGCTGGCTCCATCCCAATAGGGCACGAGCGGCTCTGATTTGTTCAAGTGTAGGCATATCGACCTTTAATAAGATTGGTTGTTTAAGCGTGACAAATTAATAGTGATTTTTTTATGGCTTGTCCAGTGGTAAATTTATATGTAAACAATTTTTTTATATTTAAGTAACTTTTCTACTTTTTTTATATCTTTTTTATTGACAGCAACCTTCAAATTCACTACTTAATGTATTCAAGGACATAAATTATACATAATAATTCGTGTCTTTAATCCCCACACACGAAACTTACAAGCCGGTATGGAGCAATCCACACCGGCTTTTCTTTTATCTTGTCTGCGCCGTGAGATGCTTTTGATGATAACTCCTATTGTGCTGATAGATTTGTCTTGAAAGCTTTCTGTCTTGGCTTACATTTCAAATATGCCTGAACTTCCGGAAGTAGAAATTGTTAAGCGCGGCCTTGAAGGGGCGCTGCTTGTTGATGGTGTGGGGGCGCGTATTGATACGCTCACTTTTAATCGTCCTAATTTGCGGGTTTTGCTGCCTGTGCATTTGCCAGACGCCCTGAAAGGGCAGCGTTTTTCTTCATTTACCCGTCGTGGAAAATATGTGGTTGCGTTTGTTGAGAGCGGGGCGGGGTTTATTTTGCATTTGGGCATGTCGGGCGTGGTTAAGATTATTCCGAAAGATGAGCGTTATATACCGGCTAAACATGATCATGTTGTGTTTAAAATGGATGATGGTGGCCACGTGGTTTTTAATGATCCTCGACGTTTTGGCTTTTTAAAGGCGACTACGCGTGATGATTGGCAATTTGATGATTCCTTTAGGGGGATGGGGCCTGAGCCGCTTTCTAATGGCTTTAATGGGCCAATTTTGGCCGAAAGATTAAAGGGGCGCAGCGGCCCGATTAAAACGGCGTTGCTCGATCAGAAAATTGTGGCGGGTGTGGGGAATATATATGCGTGTGAGGCGCTTTACATGGCGGGGATATCGCCCAAGCGTTCAGCGGGGAGTGTTCAGGGCAAGCGGGCGGAGCGTTTAGCGGCGGCTATTGTGGATGTGCTTACACGGGCAATAGAATCGGGTGGGAGCAGTCTTAAGGATTATTATCAAGCCGATGGATCCTTGGGATATTTTCAGCATTCTTTTAAGGTGTATGATAGAGAAGGTGATATTGTAGATGGTAAACACCCTGTTGTACGCATTGTGCAGTCGGGGCGATCAACCTTTTATTGCCCCGCGAAACAACGATGAGTGCGTAGAATAAGCACAGGGGATAATAGTCAGGATAAAGCAGGAATATTATGAAACAGGTCTTTATATTTTTATGTGTGATGTTGGTATGTGGTTCTTATATTGCCTCCGCATCGGCGCAGGATTTCTTTAACAGCGTGCCTGATATACCGCTTATGGATGGATTGGTTGAGATTGAAGACCAGGCGCTAAGCTTTGATAAGCCTGAGGGGCGTATTGTTATTGGCGCGGCTTCTATCGGGGCGGATATTGACGATTCGCAGCTTCTATCCTACTATCAGCGGGCGTTACCGCAATTTGGATGGCGCGCCGTTTCAACGTCTTCTTATGTGCGGAATGATGAGACACTCGATATTTCCATCACAGAGCGTGAAGCATCAGCCGGGTCTGATAGAATAATGGAGATTATAATTACGCCATAAAGTATTGAACTATATTGAGAGTTCGAAACGGGGTGGACATTTTAATAAAAACTTTGTGGTAAATTGCTTGACAACGCTGTGGATAAGCGCGTAGAACTGCGCAATCTGATTTTAGAAATTTAAGGAAGTAACTCATGGCTAATCATGCTTCATCAAAGAAAAGAATTCGTAGAAACGATGCACGCGCAGTTGTTAATGGCGCGCGCCGCAGTCGTATCCGTACATTTGTTAAAAAAGTAGAAACTGCTATTGAAGCAGGATCAGCGAAAGATGCACAAAGCGCATTACAAGCTGCTCAACCAGAATTACAACGCGGCGTTGCAAAAGGTATCTATCACAAGAATACTGTTTCCCGTAAAATTTCGCGTCTTTCAGCGCGTATCAAAGCTCTTTAATTAAGCTTTCATAGCGACGCCGTATTATGCGGCGGTCGCTAAAAAAAATACACATTAATGCACTTTTTAGGCTCGTTAAAATCTTAACGGGCCTTAGTCACGTGCGGCTTTTCACGCCGTGAACAATTATTTCTTTTTTGTATTTTCACTGTATGTTCTCATTGCGTTGGGTCGAATAATTGTTGTAGTTTGAATTTATCAGCAGGGCGTTAATAGAAATATTAATAAAAAGATCCGAATGGGTCGTTTGTTGATTACATATGTGTGCAAAAATACCTAGAATTGGTAATTTTGTTGCGTGTGTAAATGTGGGGAAACTGTCTCAAGCCTATGCTCCTAGTAGAGCGCGCTTCAGAATTGTAGCCTGTATAAATATTAAAATCGTTGTTTGAAAAACCTTTGTTGGGGCTTTAATGGCCATTCCGCAAACCCTTTTTCTTTGCCTGCGTTTCGTGTGTTGGCCCCCGGTTTTTATGCGTTTTAAACAACAACACTTTTGAATGAGGAGAAAATGAGTATGTCAGACATCGGAACTAAGACCGTTGCATTGATTAAAGAGAATGCTGAGTATCAGGAAGCGTCTTTAAAGCCATCAAAGGAAATTATGAAGGTTTGGAAGAAAGTGCATTCTGATATGCGCTCTGAGTTCGGTGAGGCAGTGTTTCGTAGCTGGTTGAAGCCTTTATCTCTTCAGGCTTTTTATCACGGTACTATGGAGGTTTCTGTTCCCACTCGCTTTATGCGTGACTGGATTCAAAATCACTATTCTGACCGCATCCTTGCGATGTGTGCAGAGGCTTCTGAAGACATTAAGCGTTTACAGATTGTTGTTGTTCAGGGCGCGATTTTAGATGATATCGAAGAAGCCCCAATGAATTCTGCACCTGCTAAGGCAAACCAGAATGAGCAAAGAGAAATGCTTGCCGAGGTGTCTTCACCGCTTGATGAGCGTTTCAAATTTGAAAATTTCGTTGTTGGTAAGCCTAATGCGCTTGCGCATGCTGCGGCGCGGCGCGTTGTTGAAAGCGATGTTTTGCCATTTAACCCGCTCTTTATCTATGGTGGTGTTGGTCTTGGTAAGACGCATTTGATGCACGCAATTGCGCATGCTCTTCAAGAGCAACAGCCAGAAAAGACAGTGATGTATCTTTCTGCCGAGAAGTTTATGTATCAATTCGTTAAGGCGCTTCGCTCTGATTCTGCGATGAACTTTAAAGAAATGTTCCGCAGCGTTGATGTGTTGATGATTGATGATATTCAATTTATCGCTGGTAAAGAATCGACACAGGAAGAGTTCTTCCACACGTTCAACGCACTTGTTGATCAAAACAAACAGATCATTATCTCCGCTGATAAGGCGCCTGGTGACCTTACCGGCATTGATGAGCGTCTTCGTTCACGTCTTGCATGGGGTTTGGTTGCGGATATTCACCCGACAACGTATGATTTGCGTCTTGGCATTTTGCGCACAAAGCGCGAGCAGCTTGGCGCGGATGTTCCTGATAGTGTGCTTGAGTTTTTGGCGCTTAAGGTGACAAGCAATGTGCGTGAGCTTGAAGGGGCGTTGAACCGAATCGTTGCGCATGCTGATGTTTCAAAGGCTGTGATTACACTCGAAAGCACGCAAGATGTCCTCCAAGACTTGCTCCGTGCGCATGATCGCCGCATCACGATTGATGAAATTCAGCGTAAAGTGGCTGAGCATTACAATCTTCGTCTGACTGATATGCATTCTGCGCGTCGCGCACGCAATGTTGCCCGTCCGCGTCAGGTTGCGATGTATCTTGCCAAGCAATTAACCGCGCGTTCATTGCCGGAAATTGGCCGTAAATTTGGTGGCCGTGACCATACAACTGTTATGCATGCCGTGCGTAAGGTTGAGGAATTGATCGAAGAAGATGCGCAAATCGCACAAGACGTAGATGTCGTGCGCCGCGCTTTGACTGGCTGATAATGCGCCTAGTCAAAGCTGTTAACCCGTCTTTTTGGCAGGTTGTAGTTTGATAGTTTTTAAAAAAGCGAGGTTTAGCCTCGCTTTTTTGTTAATCGTCTAGATCAATGTCATCTTCGTCAGTGAGTGCGCCGGTAGCTGCGCCTACTGCTGCGCCCACTGCTGCTCCTGTTACAACGCTTCCGCCCGTCACAGCGGCGCCTGCTGCGCCAACGCCTGCGCCGATACCGCCGCCGCTCAGGCTGCGATCAGTTTTTGAGCTTCCGCATGCTGCGATTGATAAGCTTGCAAATGATAAAAGTATGATGGTTAAAAATTTCATATGTTACCTTCCTTTCCTCTTTTCAACGAGCGAGGTTTGAAAAAAGTTCATCATAATTGTGAAAAAATTTGGCGTGGTGCTTTGCGTGTGAAGTGAAGGCTAAACCATAAACGCGTTTAAAAGGGCGCTGTAGTCGCGCAAGTGTGGGATTTCGTCTTTGAAAATTAATTATGGGACGAAATTGTGGTTTTTCGCAAAAAAGAAATGTACGGCGAGGATTTGGTGGTTTAAAACTTACGTTATGACACATACAATTGAAGAGGTGCGGGCGCTCTATAAAAAGCCGTTATTGGATTTGATTTATGATGCTGCTACGGCGCATCGGGCGAATCATGATCATCACGAAATGCAAATGTGTACATTGCTGTCGATTAAGACGGGCGGATGCGCGGAGGATTGCAAATATTGTTCTCAGTCGATCTATAATAATACCGATCTTGAAAAAGAGATTTTGATGAAAACCGATGAGGTTTTGGCGCAAGCACGGGCCGCGAAAGAAGCGGGGTCAACCCGATTTTGCATGGGGGCTGCGTGGCCGCGTGTGCTTGATGGGCGTGCATTTGATCGTGTGTGCGACATGGTCAAGGGCGTTTCCGATATGGGGATGGAGGCGTGTTGTACGCTTGGTATGCTCACCGAGGATCAGGCGCATAAGCTTAAAGAGGCGGGATTGACGGCGTATAATCACAATCTTGATACATCCGAAGAATTTTACGACAAAATCATCACAACCCGCTCTTACCAAGAGCGTCTTGATACACTTGCGAATGTCGCAAAAGCGGGCATTAGTGCATGTTGTGGCGGGATTTTGGGGCTCGGTGAGGATGAAGATGATCGTATCTCCTTGCTCCACACACTCAGCAATCTAAACCCGCAGCCAGAGAGCGTGCCGATTAACATGCTTGTACCGGTTGAGGGGACGCCATTGGCGAAAGTTGAGCGATTGGATATTTTTGAATGGATCAGATGTATTGCCGTTGCGCGCATATTGATGCCAAAGGCGATGGTGCGTTTATCCGCAGGTCGCTTGGAGATTTCGAAAGAGGCGCAAGCGATGGCGTTCATGGCGGGTGCGAATGCGATCTTTACGGGTGAAAAATTGCTGACGACGGCAAACCCAGAGGCGGATTTTGATTATACGCTTCTTGGGGAGCTTGGTATGACACCGCGCGTGCCATACAAAGATGGTGTTGCAGTGACAGAGCAGGGCGGCGGATGCGGCAAGCCTGGTGGTTGTGGGTGCGCGTCTCAAGAGGCCGCTTGATAGATTTTCATGACAAGATCGACGCGTTAAAGGCAAAAGGGCGATATCGTAGCCTGACGCTGCCGCGCGGCGTGGATCTGACGTCCAATGATTATTTGGGTTTGGCGGGGCATCCTGTGTTGCGGGAGGCGGCGATCTCTTATTTGCAAAATGGCGGCGATATTGGTGCGGGTGGCTCGCGGTTGTTGCGTGGACATTGCGCCGAACATGCGGCATTAGAAGAGTATGCGGCAATGTTTTTTGCGGCGCCGCGCGCGTTGTATTTGTCTTCGGGTTATCAGGCGAATGTCACATTGTTTCAAACACTTGCGACGCGACATGATGTGATTATCTTTGATGAATATGTGCATGCATCGGCGCGGGAGGGAATTCAAAACTCTCACGCGCAGCATATGCGTGTGCAGCATAATGATGTAAACGCATTTGAAGATGCGTGCAAAAATGCGCAGCAAAAAGTGTCCGCGACGGCGGGCGGTAAAATCTGGATTTCGATTGAATCTGTTTATTCCATGGATGGGGATGTTGCGCCGCTTGATGCGTTATATAAATTGGCGGAGCGATATGATGCGATGCTTGTGATTGATGAGGCGCATGGCACAGGTGTGATGGGCGCAAACGGCAAGGGCGTTTCGGAAGAATTGATAGCGCAGCATGGATATGCGCGGATTGTTACGCTGCACACATGCGGAAAAGCGATGGGTGTTGCGGGCAGTTTGATGTGCGCGTCTGATGGTGTGATTGACATGATGATTAATGCTGCGCGCGGATTTATATACTCCACCGCGCCAATGCCACTGCAGGCATATTTGGTGCAAAAATCACTTGAAATTATTGGGTCGGGTGAGGGTGATGTGCGGCGGGCGCGGCTCGATGGTTTGAATAAAAAGGCGCAGCAAATTTTCGGCGGATCAGGAACATGTATTGTGCCGATTGTTATTGGTGATGATGCACGCGCCGTTGAGATCGCGGATATGCTGCAGCGAAAAGGATGGGATATTCGTGCCATCCGCCCACCAAGCGTCCCCGAAGCAACCGCGCGTTTGCGTTTGTCGTTGAACGCGGATTTGGGCGAGGATGTGTTGGATGCGTTTGCTGCGGATTATGCGGGTATTGTTAACAGCTAAAATTACATGGGGGCTAAGCATGAAGATATTTTCTGGTCTTATTATTGGTGTTTTATTGATCGCGGGCGCAGCCTTTGCGGTGGCGCAGGTTGCGGATAGCGGCGCGAAGTCTTCTTATAACTGGCGCTACAAAATGACCGTGACGGTGGACACACCCGAAGGTGAAGTCTCGGGCAGTGCGGTGCATGAGATTAGAAATTCCCTCTATGGCTCGCCTTTATCGCAAGGCGGCAACCCCGGTAAAATCAGTGGTGAGGCGGTTGTTGTTGATCTGGGGGAGCGTGGAGTTTTATTCGCGCTGATTTCGGATCGATCGGATAACCGTTTTAGCGAAAATTTCCCCGTGCCCGGAAAGGTTGGCGCGATCGGCAGTACAACGCCCGAAGGGATCAAATATCAATCCTCGCTGCCCGTTGGCACAAAAGCGGTTTTAGACCCGCACACCCCGCAAGGCTACCCCAAGCTTGTGACGTTTACCGATATGGATGATCCGAAATCCGTCACTTTGGTGCAGGAATGGGAACGCCGCGGCGAAGCCGGCTATGCGTTTAATGATCAACGTTTGCTCAAAGCCGATCGGTTTGAGGAATTGTTTGGTGAGGGTGTGCGGCTGAAAGAGATTACGATTGAGATTGCCGATGAACCCGTGACGTGGGGCGTGGTTAAAAAATATTTAGGCCAACGTCGAGCAGTTGGCCCTTATGAGTTTATTAAGGGAGAAAAATAATGTCACTTAAACCTGAGCTAATGCACGCAATTCTCTCAATGGACGCATATAATCGCGGGTATGACGCCTCTATTGAATTAAGTAATGGCGGTGTTGGTGATGCCGAAATTGCCAAAACGACATTAGACGGTATTACTGTGAACCTAGATTCTATTATTATTCGTGATCCGGTCACAGGCGAAAGATTAGACGACGATATAGGCTTCTACGCCCTCGCTTACGATTACAACGGCGAAACCATCATTTCCTATCGGGGGACGGATTATCCGGAAGAAGATGGCAAAGTCACAGTCGCGGGCCAGGAAATCTATAAGGATATCTATCACGGTTGGTCATTAGGCGACGGCAATTTGATGAGCGAGCAAGGCCAAATTTTTACCAATAAGTTTTCAAAGTCGTTAATAGCGGAAGCTCCATCGCTTTTTTAAACACGCTTTATGGGTAATGATTTGACTCGCAATCGTGGCTTGGTTTGTTTACAAAAAGAGTTATGGCGAATAAATGCATTATTACGGGGACCGATACGGATATCGGCAAGACGGTTGTGGCGGGCATGCTCTCGCTGGCGCTTGGCGCGTCCTATTGGAAGCCGATACAGGCGGGCGTTGAAGGCGGCGTGGATACCAAAGCCGTACAAAAGATGACGGGGCTACCCGCGGAGCGATTCTTGCCCGAGAGCTATGTCCTGTCCGAGCCATTATCGCCGCATCGTTCGGCGGAATTGGATGATGTGACGATCAAGGTTGATGATCTTACAATCCCTGATACATCCGATCCATTGATTATCGAGGGTGCGGGCGGGTTGATGGTGCCGTTGAGTCGTAAGAATTTGATGATTAATTTGTTCCGCAAATGGAATGAAGACCAGCATGTGCCGGTTATTTTGGTGGCGCGTACGGGGCTGGGTACGATTAATCATACGTTATTGTCGCTGGAGGCTCTGTGGGCGCGTAATATTCCGATCCATGGGATCATTTTTGTGGGCGAGGATAATCCCGATAATATCAATACGATAGCAGAGTTTTCCGATGTAAAAGTGCTCGGTAGACTTCCAATCCTTGACTCTTTGGATTCAAAATCTTTAAGTAAGGCATTCGATGATAATTTTAATCTTGAGGATTTTAGCTAAGTGAGCAATCGCGTTTCACCCGTCTGGCACCCTATGACCCAACATAAAGTGTTTGGGCCTGCGGTTCATATCGAACGGGCGGAAGGGGCGTATTTGTACCAACGCAACGGCAAAAAGATTATCGATGGTATTTCATCATGGTGGGTGAATACCCATGGGCATTGCCACCCGAAAATCGTCGCCGCCGTGCAAGAGCAGGTTGGCAAGTTAGAGCAGGTGATCTTTGCCGGATTTACCCATGAGCCCGCCGAGAAATTAACGCGTAAATTGCTAAGCGCGGTGAAATCGCGTTTTCACCGGATGCAAGGCAAGCGGATTGAATTTGCGTTTTATTCCGATAGCGGCTCTACGGCGATTGAGGTCGCGATGAAGATGGCGGCGGGATATTTCGCGCAAAATGGCGATCCGCGGACGAAAATTTTGGCGCTTGAGGGTGGTTATCACGGCGATACGTTCGGGACGATGTCTGCGGGTGCGCGCGGCGTCTTTAATCAAATGTACGCGCCGTTTTTATTTGATGTGGCGCATCTTCCTTTCCCACATGAAGGCAAGGAAGAGCAGGTTCTGGCCAAGCTTGATGCATGGCTGAAGAAACATGGTGAGGAATGCGCGGCGTTTATCTTTGAGCCGATCGTGCAGGGCGCGGCGGGGATGCAGGTTTATTCGGGCGATGTTTTGTCCAAGATGGCGGCAAAATGCCGTGAATACGGAATATTGCTGATTGCGGATGAGGTTATGACGGGGTTTGGTCGCACGGGGACGATGTTCGCAAGTGAGCAGGCCAATATCATCCCTGACTTTCTTTGTTTGTCGAAAGGGCTTACCGGTGGTTTCTTGCCGATGGGGGCGACTTTGACGCATCGTGATATCTATAAGGCGTTTTATCATGATGAGAAATCGAAACAGTTTTTCCATTCTACATCCTTTACCGCCAATCCTATGGCATGTGCGGCGGCGCTGGCGAGTTTGGAGATTTGGGAAGAGGAAGATGTGCTTGCGGATGTCGCGCGGATTGAGGGCGAGCATCTGAAGGCGGCGGCGTGGTATATGGCGCGTCCTGATGTGCTTGATGTGCGGGTTAAGGGCGGGATTTTCGCCGTGGATGTGCGCGATGATGTGTCCGGGTATTTGTCTTCTATCGCAACGGATATATATGATTTCATGCTTGAGAATGGCGTTCTCTTGCGGCCGATTGGCAATACGGTTTATATATTGCCGCCATACTGCATAAAAAATAAAGATTTGGAGATAATCTATGAAACACTCTGGCGATCCTTGGACAGCCTCCGGAATGAAGGTGTCCAACAAGCAGCATGAAGCGCCTGTTCGTGATTTCCTTGAAGCGATTATAGACCAGCCAAAGGCGCATGCGAAATTCCTCAACATGCTTTCTATGCTTGAGCATATGGGCAGCCGTAAGATTATGGTGAGCCAGATGGATCGCGGGGATGTGCTCTCTCAAGACACGCTTCAGCATCTCGCCGAAGAGGCGCGGCATGCTTATTTCTTTAAACGCCATGCCGAGCGGATTAACGGCGCGCCGATGGATGGATGGCTTGATGCCAACACCATGACCCGTGTGCCTGCGCTGATGTATTTTGGGCGTATGGATGCGGGCATTTCCAAGCGCGTGGGCAATGACGACGCTTATGGTTGGGTGTCGCTGATTATCGAACTTCGTGCATGCTGGCTTTACGGGATTTACAATGACGTTGTTGAGCGCGCAGATTTTCATTTGCCGCTTAAGGGATTGCTCGCGGAAGAAGATCATCATCTCGCGGAAATGTTCGAGATGTGCGGCGAGAATCACGACCTGCTGAAAGAGCTTTCGGCTTATGAGACGTCGCTTTTTGAAAAGCTCTGGAGCGCGTTAGAGGGTGAATTTTCAAGCACGGTGGATAATCGCGAAGCCGCGTAATTCATTCATATAGTTTTGCAAAAGCTGAATTTGAATCTGTCTCTATTGAAACTTCTCTTCGCCAACTGCCTGGTTTGTATGGTGATAAGTAGTTAATTTTTATGGTGAGATCATGTAAAGAAGGATCTATAAATGAGCAGTCTGATTTTGATAAAATTATAACATCATAATTTAACGGTGCTTTATCATTGCTCGCTTTGTTGTTTAAAAACTTTAAAAAATGTTCGTATTTTAATCGTGACATCCACTCGTAGACTAGAAAACCTACATTGCATGCTAAAAACCTTACGCTTTGATTGTTTATTTCGCCCTCCCATGTTTCGTAACATCGTCCATGTTTTTCTGAGCTGGAGCTAAGCTTGTTTATAAAAATTCCACCTTTATCTAATAATTGTTCTCTCACTATATCCCAAACGGCGCTTTTTCCTGCGTTTTCGGGGCTTTGAAGAGAGATTATTATTGGTTTGAGATCAGAGGGGTCCCTATTTGCAATCATGTTGGTAATGATTGCAGCTATATCAATTCCAAGTTTTTCAATGTCGGCACGAGACTCGAAGGCAAATGTTTTACTTAATTTGGACATCTTTCATTCAATAAAGATTTTTTTAATTATGTCAATTTAATATTTTTGATGATACATGCATATCTCAAGTACTATCTAGCTTGCGCGGGTTTGTCAGTGTGCTACTCTCTGATTCTTACAATTTGATATGAAAGAGTATTCCTATGAAGCTTAGCATCGAGCGCGCAGCCCTATTGAGATCATTGAACCACGTACAAAGCGTTGTTGAACGTCGCAATACCATTCCGATCCTTTCAAATGTTTTGCTGAAAGCCGAAGATGGTGCGTTGTCACTTGCGACGACGGATATGGATCTTGAAATCAATGAATCTGTGGCTGCGAATGTAAGCGAAGCGGGCGCAACGACTGCGCCGGCGCATACATTGCATGACATTGTGCGCAAGCTTCCCGATGGCAGTGATGTTGAATTGTCATTGAACGCCGAAGGCACGCAGATGATTGTTAAATCTGGTCGCTCACAATTTAAACTTTCATGTCTTCCAACGACGGATTTCCCTGAAATCGGGACTGGTGATTTGCCAACGTCATTCGCGCTTCCTGCGGCTGATCTTCGTGCGCTCATTGACCGTACGAAATTTGCGATGAGCACGGAAGAGACACGTTATTATTTGAACGGTATTTACCTTCACCAAGCCGAGCAAGGCGGCGTTGCTGTGCTTCGCGCTGTGGCGACTGATGGTCACCGTCTTGCGCGGTTTGAAATGCCTTTGCCAGAAGGTGCGGCAGGTATGCCGGGCATCATTATTCCACGCAAAGCCATTGGCGAGCTTCGTAAGCTTTCCGATGATGCGGCGGATTCGATTGTGATTACATTGTCCGAGAATAAGATCCGCTTTGCGTTTGATCATATTATTCTGACATCCAAGCTTATCGACGGGACATTCCCTGATTATCAACGCGTTATCCCCGAAGGCAATGACAAGATTGTCGAAGTGGATGCGAAGCTTTTGACATCTGCGGTTGACCGTGTATCCACGATTTCTGATGGTAAATCACGCGCGATCAAAATTGCGATGAATGGCAAATTGATGACGATCTCTGCGTCTTCTGCGGAAGCGGGAAGTGCGACGGAAGAAGTCGAAGTCAACGGCGATACAGATATCGAGATTGGCTTTAACGCGAAATATCTTCTTGATATTACATCGCAAATCGAAGGCGAAGGCTGTCGTTTTACTTTGGCTGATCCGGCGAGTCCGACAATCATCCAAGATAATTCGGATACAAGCGCGCTATACGTGTTGATGCCGTTGCGGGTTTAGAGCTATCGGCGTCTTTCTCCGAAGTGTAATGAGGGTGGGGAATGTCAGCGTTTCAAGTAGTTTTGAATAATATTGCTGCGTTGCGCTTAGCAATGTTCTTGCTAACATTTCTTTTTATTCCTGCTTTTGCTTATGGCGTGGCCAGTTTGTGGGCGATTGCGTTTCTTTTTGTGTTTGTGCGTTTGGCGCGTGAGCTCTGCCAAGCGTCTTTGCGTCGTTATGAAAAGCGGCTTAGCTAACTAATGAAGCTCCGAAGATGAAGGGGATTGTGGTTGAGCTTTGTGCTTATTTAAGTCTGCCATTTATCGCGTATATTTTTATTGTTGGTGATATTAATGCGGCGGTTTCGAGCGGGTTGGATCGCGCGGTGGTTTTAAGCTTGCCGCTTGAGGTTATCAAATTACCGATTGATGGCGATCCCAGCGTTTTTCAGATGCTGTTGGTGTTTCAATTGCTGCTATCCATTTTCGGATTGGGTGGCGGGATGCTCTATGCACGTAAAGAGATTGCGGCGATGTCTTTGCCAGGTCTGCCTAAGAATATTCATATAAGCGATAAATCAACCAAAGAAGAGTGGAAGCAGCATAACAAGCTTTGGGGAACATATTATTTTCTTGGTGGCACAGTAGCTATACCAGCGATTTTCAGTTTAGTTTTTGCGATGTCTTTTTTTGGAAGGTTTTGGTCCTATAACGATATCTATGTTTTTGAATATGTGTTCGTGTTGCCATCTGTCATTTTTATGCCATGTGCAATTTTTTCAGTTTTTTTTGCAATCGCATTTCAGGAAATCGCGTGGTCTCGCAATGATTAAACCCTTTTCATAGATAGTAGATAGCAATGTCTGATCAATCTCGTGCGATTAGTTCGGATTTGTTAGATTGATAAAGACAGCCTTTACAAATTAAGAAAATTTTCCTATTATTTTGCTCTGCTTGGGTATGGATTTCCTTCGCGGTGGTGTATATTTTTATTGTGCAAAAAGGAAGTTTGCCCCCCTCCCTCCCTTTTTTGAAAAACGAAAAGAAGGAGGGTAAAAAATATGAATAGGAACAAGATGTTATGAAGGCCGTGTGTTTAGATTTTGGGACGTATTATCCGGAAGGGTTGGATGTTTCTACGCTTAAGGCCTCCGCCCCAGAATTTATTTTTCATGATCATAGCGACCCATCGCAGATTATTGAGCGTCTTAACGGTGCGTCGATAGTGCTGTCCAATAAAGTTGTTATCAGCAAAGAGGTGATTGCGGCTTGTCCTGATCTGACGCTGATTGTGGCGGGTGCGACGGGGTATAATCATATTGATGTCGCGGCGGCGCGGGATGCGGGGATTACGGTATGTAATGTGCGTGGATATTCGACGCCATGTGTGACGCAGCATGTGTTTGCGCTGATCCTTGGCTTGCGTACGCGTGTGATTGATTATCATGAGGATGTGAAAACAGGCAAATGGCAGGAAAGCCGTGATTTTTGTTTTCTTGATTATCCGATCCATGAATTGGCGGGGCAAACGCTGGGTGTTATCGGATATGGCGATTTGGGGCGCAGCGTTGAGGCGGTCGCCAAGGCGTTTGGTATGAATGTTTTAATCGCCGATCATAAGGGGCTTGATGATATTCGTGATGGGCGTACGCGTTTTGAGGATGTGATTGCGCGCAGTGATATTATCACGCTGCATTGTCCGCTCACGGCGGAGACAACAGACCTTATTACGGCCAAAGAACTGGCGGCGATGAAGGAAAGCGCAGAGCTGATTAACACCGCGCGCGGCGGCATTGTGAATGAGGCGGATTTGGCGCAAGCCTTGCGCGACGGCGATATTGCGGGGGCGGGTGTGGATGTGCTTTCGAAAGAACCACCGAGCGATGGTAATCCCTTGCTTGATCCAGCCATCCCCAATCTGATCGTCACACCCCACACCGCATGGGCGTCGCGTGAGGCGTGTCAGCGCTTGTTTGATCAGGTTGCGGATGTGATTAAGGGCTATCGGAATGGTTCGCCGATGAATGTTGTGTCGTAGCGTTCATGTCTCATTTGCGTTCCCTAATTCTGACCAATTTTCGTTGTTATGGCGCGGCGCGGCTGGATGATGTTTCATCGGGGTTGGTTGTTTTGCATGGGGCCAATGGCGCGGGAAAAACCAACGTGTTGGAGGCGGTATCTCTGTTGTCGCCGGGGCGTGGTTTACGCGGCGCGCGGGTGATGGATATTCAATCACAAAATCATGGTGATGCATGGGCGGTTGCGGCGGAGCTTGCGACGGATTACGGGCCGATTAAGCTTGGCACGGGTTTGGATGTGAGCAGTAAAGCGGGCGCGGAAAAGCGTGTTATTCGTGTGAACGGGCAAAATGCGCGTGGGCAAAATGCCTTTGCCGAGCATGTGTCCTGCGTGTGGCTCACACCGCAGATGGATCGTTTATTTCTTGATTCGTCATCACATCGGCGGCGGTTTTTGGATCGCTTGGTGTTTGCATTTGATCCGGGGCATTCGGGGCGTTTGACACGGTATGAGAATGCGATGCGCCAACGCTCGCGCGTGTTATCGGATGGCGGTGATGCGGCGTGGGTTGAGGGGTTGGAATCGCAGATGGCGGAGACTGGCTGCGCGATTGCGGCGGCGCGGCTCGATTTTGTTGAGCGTTTGCAAGCCGCGTGTGAGGCGGTTGATACGCCTGATGTTTCTGGCTATTTTCCGCTGGCGCGATTGCGGGCGAAGGGTGCGGTTGAGGAATTATTGGTTGAGGCCTCCGCGTTAGAGGCGGAAGATATTTTTAAGGTAAATTTGCGGGAATCGCGCGCGCGGGATGCGATAGTAGGCGGCGCAGCGATGGGGCCGCATAAATCGGATTTGGATGTGCGATATGCCGCGAAAAATATGCCTGCGGATCAATGTTCCACGGGTGAGCAGAAAGCGTTGCTCATTGGTATTATTCTGGCGCATGCCGCGCTGATTAAGGCTGAACGCGGGGCTCCGCCGATTTTATTGCTCGATGAGGTCGCGGCGCATTTGGATGAAGCGCGGCGCGGCGCGCTGTATGATTTGCTGGAAGATTTAGGCGCGCAAGTCTGGCTGACGGGGACTGATGAGAATTTGTTTACCGCGATTGAAGGCCGGGCGCAGTTTTTTGAGGTTAGGGATGCGGCTGTTTTTGTGAGTTAGCGGGAATTTGATATTTGATTCAACGCGAAATCAGTCGCTAATTTAAGCATTTTTGGAGATATATATTTGCGATGAACATAATCTATAATTGCCATGTAGAATTTGCCGAAGCTATTCTTGCAATGTACGCGAGTTCCCATGGATATTTCGATTGTTTCTTGGTTTATAATATTAACAGCAATGCATGATCTGAATTTTAGATGTTTGTCATCTGCGCCAAGGATGATCTCAGCGCTTTGATCTTTGATTTTCTGGTCTATTACTGGGTATCGATTGGCAAAAAGATTTTCAACTTTATCTGAAAGCAATGATGATACCGGACATCCCAAAGGCGATGTTCTTAAGCCTAACGGTTTTACGATGATATTTCTAATCATCATCAATCTTGATACATTTTTTGGGGCATTTAATAAGAAGCCTTCTAGAAGTGTTTCTAATATTTCTGGCGCGTTGGTGTTTTTGAAGTTGCCTGAACATTTTATTAGGAATGTATCTTCGTGGTGAATTTCGTAGTCTTGAAGTTGGTCTTTTAACAAGGATGTATGCGGAGATTTTTTTAGTTCTTGAATATCTCTTTTCTCAACTGTTTTTGAAATATAACCATTTGGTTGATTCCATGAGATCAGAAAAGTTCGTAATATGCCCATGCTGCCGCGAAACGTATCGCATACTGCGCGTTGAGCTGTTCCAGCGGCGGCATCTAATGATAAGGTGGTTGTAGGGATTTTGATATGTTGAAATTCTTTGCTATGAATAATTTTTGTGACTTTAGCTGGTAATAATTCTGTCAGGGTTGGAATATCAGCATTATTTGTGATGACTTTTTCTTTAATATCGTTAGGCAAGCTTCCGCCAAGTTCATTGGTATGGCAAGACAGTGCGACGAATACAGGGTGTAAGGTGTTTTTTGATAATGGGTAGAATTGATGCCAGGTTTCACCGCCAAATCGTACGGTAAAGAGGCAATCTGGCGGTATGTTGATGAAGTTTAATTCATCTATAAATTTGTTTGGCTCTTTCTCTATTTCTGCGTGGGTTGCTGTTGAGAAACGGAGCTGGGCTCCTCCGCTTCCGGAAATGGCTGTAAAAACTCTGTGTCCTGCATGGCTGTGGAAAGGGTGTCCTTTTGGCCCAACGGCGAAGGAGTATAATGTTGATGGGTCGTCTAATGGCAAATTGATATCGCCCAGCTTGGCTGAGGGTTCGTCTAGCTCATCGATAAAGTTGGTGTGATGCGACTGTCTGGATGTAATGTTTTTAAAAAGATGGTTGCCTGCCCCATGACCAAGTTGCGCGATTAAAGACACTTCTATGGGCAATCCGTTTTTGTTAGGAATATGAACGTGTGGGAATGTTTTTATGATTTTAGTCTGATGGATCATTGTTTAACTCTCAATGTTTTTATGATTCATAATCAGCGAGCAAATCAAGAAGTAAGTCATTCTCCTGCGGCGTGCCGATAGAGATTCTTAGGCAGTTTTCGGTAAGGGGTTTGGTTGAAAAATCTCTGAGTATGACTTTGCTTTTTGCGCAGTGATTGAGGAATCCTTTTGCGTCGTTCATTTCAACAAGGAAGAAATTGGCGTCGGTTGGGAATACATAAGAGGCTGCGTCGGATGCGTTAAAGGCTTCGATGACGCGATCGCGTTCGTTTAGGAGTTTTTTGATGTTGTCCTTTGCGATTGCCCGTATTTCGGGGGAAAGAACGTGAAATGCGGCTTGGATGCTCATCAGGGGGAGTGGATATGCGTCGAGCGCTTTGGCTTTTACGAGGGAGATAAATTCTTTGTCAGATGAGATAAAACATCCCATGCGCATGCCAGCGAAGCTGTATGATTTTGACAGGGTACGAAGGACAATTATGTTCGGCGCGGAATCGAGGTCTTCACAAATTGAGCCTTGGGCGGAGAATTCGGCGTAGGTTTCGTCGACGATGACGATGGCTTTGCCCTCTAGCGCGGCGGCGATGCCGAGCACATCGATGTGGTCGAAGCTTGTGCCGCTTGGGTTGTTGGGTGTGCAGATATAGACGAGTTTGACTTCGGGTTTGCTTGCGGTTTCGATGATGTTTTGTTGGTCGAGTTTGAATGTGCCGTCTTCTTTGAGAAGTGGAACTTCGAGTACATCTGCGGGGGCTGCGCGCGCGTCAACGCCATACATGCCAAATGTCGGCGGACAAATGAGAACAGCGTCTTTGTGCGGTTCGCAGAAGAGTTTGGTGAGGATGACGAGCGCTTCGTCGGCGCCGCGTGTCATGATGATTTGGTCGTGGTCAACGCCATATGCGTTTGCGAAAGCGAGCGCGAGAGCTTCGGGTTGTGGCTGTGGGTAGCGGTTAAAGCCTTCAAGGCCAGGGAGTTCGAAGGGGTTCTCATTGGCATTGAGAAAGATGGTCGAGTCGTCTTTTGTGACTTCCATTCCCGCCGAAATATAGCCGTCCATGGTGAGGTAGTGCGGGCGAAGCAGGTTTTTAATTTCTGGTTTCATTCATCATTCCTTAAAAGCAAGGCTGTATCATACATATATGGCGATTACAGAGCAATGCAAAGCAGCAATGATTAAGCAAGGTGTTTTGACGGTAGAGTTGGAAGACGGAAGTGTTGTGCCTGCTGGCATGGCGTTGATGAATAAAGATGTTCTTCGCATTGCTCTGGTTGAGGGGGATGGTGAGGGGGCTTATCCTGTCGGATTTTACACTGATGATTTCGGGCGTTTTATAGATGACGATAATGATTATTTTCAATCTCTTGTTTTAGGCAATGGCGGTGAATTCCCGGATGGTATGGAAGATAGCGTTAGACGTGCGATCGTGTTTTGGACTGATAGTGATGTTGAATTTGTGTCCATAGATGATGATCCTGATATTAATGTTTTTGCTTTTGAGACAGATGGAAATTTGCCAGTAATCTCGTTAGGGAGAGCCTCTTTTCCTGATAATAATAGCGATAATGATCGCTATGCGTCTTATGGTGGTGATGTTGCTTATGTGGGTATTAATGTCGGTTTGATTGGTTTGCCTGGTTATTCGGATGTTGTATTAAACGGTGGGTCGTTTAATGACGCGATTGAGGATTTTTTAAAGCATGAATTTGGCCATAATTTTGGTGTTATCCATCCCCGTGATGCAGGTGAGGATTTGAGAGCGAATATGGATGCGGGAAAAGAGGCGAATAAGGATATACAGTCGGTTTGTACTGGCGTTGATATTGATGATTTGCAGGCATATTTTATTAATGCAACCATGTCCGTTGATAGTAGCGCGCCAAACGAAGTTAGGCGTATGAGTGAGTATGATTCTCGTGCGATTGATTATCTCAAAACAGGTGTGCCGCCAAATGCCGTGAAGCCTTAATTGATTATTTAATTTGCCTATATATTTCAATGTCTTATTATTCCTTAAAACGGGGATAAAATCCTTGTTTTTGCTGTCTTTTGTATGCCCTGCGTGCTATAAAAAAATACAGTAAAATTAGGACTTTAAGGAATTTGATAGCAAATGAGTGAAGCAGTGGAAGATTATGATCCTGGCGTGAATAAAACCGGTGGTGATAACGATGATTACGGCGCGGATAGTATTAAGGTTTTACGTGGGCTTGATGCGGTTCGTAAACGTCCGGGAATGTATATTGGTGATACTGATGACGGCACGGGTTTGCATCACATGGTGTATGAGGTCGTTGATAACGCGATCGATGAAAGCCTCGCGGGATATTGTGACCGCATTGATGTGATTTTGAACGCTGATGGCAGCGTGAGCGTGAAGGATAATGGGCGCGGGATTCCGGTTGGTGAGCATACGGAAGAGAAGATGTCCGCTGCGCAGGTGATTATGACCCAGCTTCATGCGGGTGGTAAATTTGATGATAATTCTTACAAGGTATCGGGTGGTTTGCATGGGGTTGGTGTTTCGGTTGTAAACGCTTTGTCCGAGTATCTTGATCTGAATATTAAACGCGATGGCAAAGAGTGGCATATGCGTTTCAAGATGGGGAATGCGGGTGAGGATCTTCAGCCGATTCGTGATCTTGAAGAGGGGGAACGTACGGGCACGCAAGTGACGTTTTTGGCGTCTCCGTCAACGTTCACGATGACCGATTTTGATTTTAAAACGCTTGAGAATCGTTTGCGTGAGCTCGCGTTTTTGAATTCCGGTGTGAATATTTATCTGTCTGATAAACGTAGTGACAACGAAGAAGAGTGGGTTGTTTCACATCTGCATTTTGAAGGTGGTATTGAAAGTTTTGTGAATTATCTGGATCGCACGAAAAAGCCGATGTTGGATAATCCGATTTCTATTTCGATTTACGATGAAGAGGCTGGTGTCACGGTGGAAGCGGCGCTTGAATGGACGGATGCGTATCATGAAACGATGCTGTGTTTTACCAATAATATTCCGCAACGTGATGGCGGTACGCATTTGGCGGGTTTCCGTGGTGGTTTGACGCGGGTTATTCAAAAATATACCGAAGAAAAAGGCCTGCTTAAGAAAGAGAAGTTTAAGTTGACGGGTGAAGACATGCGCGAGGGTTTGACCTGTGTATTGTCCGTGAAGGTTCCTGATCCGAAATTCAGTTCGCAGACCAAAGATAAATTGGTGTCATCAGAAGTTCGACCCGTTGTTGAGGGTGCTATATCCGCGAAACTATCCGAATGGTTGGAGGAGCATCCTGCCGAGGGTAAGGCTATTGTTGCCAAGATTTCCGAAGCGGCGATGGCGCGTGAAGCGGCCAGACGGGCGCGTGATTTAACGCGTCGTAAGGGCGTGATGGATGTTTCCAATTTGCCGGGTAAGCTTGCGGATTGCCAATCGAAGGATCCTGCGGTTTCCGAGATTTTCATTGTTGAGGGAGATTCGGCGGGTGGTTCGGCCAAGCAGGCACGTGATCGTCATAATCAGGCGATTTTGCCGCTCCGTGGTAAGATTTTGAATGTTGAGCGTGCGCGTTTTGACAAAATGCTCAATTCGGAACAGGTTGGAACGTTGATTACCGCGCTTGGTACGTCGATTGGGCCGGATGAATTTAACATTGAAAAAGCGCGTTATCACAAGATTGTCATCATGACGGATGCGGATGTGGATGGATCGCATATCCGTACGCTTTTGCTGACGTTTTTCTTCCGTTATATGCCAGAGGTGATTGAGCGTGGATATTTGTATATCGCGCAACCACCGTTGTTTAAGGTTAAGCGCGGTAATGCGGGCGAGATTTATTTGAAGGATGAGCGGAGCCTTGATGATTATTTGATCAATACGGCGCTGGGTGATCTTGTGATCATTGATGGGTCGGGGCAGACGCGTTCGGGCAATGATGTCGAAGATTTGCTTCAGACGGCGCGTAAATTGCGTAATTCTATCAATGCGTTATCGCAGCGTGCGGGCAATCGCCGCGTCGTTGAACAGGCCGCGATTGCGGGTGCGTTTGATGATAAAGTGCATACTGATGAAGCGGCAGGTAAGGATTATGCGGCGAAATTGGCGTTGCGTTTGAATGAGCGTGCGGCGAAAAATACCGATACTTGGGAAGGGACATACAGTCTTGATAAGGGGTATACGTTATGGCGTACGACCCGCGGCGTGACCGAGCGCGTGAATATTTCACCAAGCCGTGTACGTTCGCCCGATGCCGTACGTCTTAATGGCGCGAAAGAATGGCTGGCTGAAGTGTTTGGCAATCAGGTTGAAATTCACATGGGTGATAAGCTTTTGGCGAAGGTGAATGGCCCCGCCGCGCTATATGATCGTGTGATGGAAGCAGGCCGAAAGGGCATGACGATTTCCCGCTATAAGGGTCTCGGGGAGATGAACCCAGAACAGCTTTGGGAGACAACGCTTGATCCGAATGTACGTACATTGTTGCAGGTCAGAGTGGCGGATGCGGTCAAGGCGGATGAGATATTCTCGACGCTTATGGGTGATGTTGTTGAGCCGAGAAGAGAATTTATTCAAGATAATGCATTGAAGGCTGAAGTGGATGCTTAGGTTTTGGATAATATTATTTATCTTTTTCATGCCTGCATTTGTAAGCCATGCTCAGAATATACGCCTGTCATGTTTAGAGGCAGTTAATTCATCGCAAACCATTAATGCGGAATATTTGTTTAATAGTTCTTTGACTTGTTTAAAAGAAGGCAAAACTTTCGAAGGTACGTATTTGCTCAATTTGGGGCAGATGCGTTCTATGACCGACTTGAGTTTTTTAAAACCTCTGAAGGAAGTGGATCAACAAGCTGCTGCAGATTTATACGCTTTATTGTATTACCGTTTTGGAGGGCCTGGTGATTATGAAGTTTATAGAGATGAAGATTTATATAATTCTTTAGTAGAGAAACTGGAGGCCTGGAACCCTGCATTCGACGCCAAATACAATCCGGGATGGGAATATGAAGCAGATGTAAATGATTACGAAGGTAATCTGAAAAAATTTAAAACAATTCGTTTTAAACAGATGAGAGAGTATCACCTACTGTATAGTAATGAAGAATATTACAAGTTAACGCAAAAGCTTAACGAGATTAGTCGCAAAAATAACAATAAATTTCAAGTAGGTACAAAAGCTTATGAAGCTTATAGTGATCTTAAAACTAGAAAGTCTGAGCTTAGAAAAAAGATATTATCTGGTCTTTAAAGCAATTTAATCAAATACCCAAAATCCCTCTCGCCTCTTTCGCGCTTGCTGGATGACGTCCGTGTTGTTCGCACATGTCGGCGACGCGTTTTACGAGGGCGGCGTTTGAGGGGGCTAGGGTTTTGGCGTCTAGTCTTATGTTGTCTTCTAATCCTGTGCGGCAGTGGCCGCCGAGTTCTAGGCACCATTTATTGACTTCGATTTGGGTTTTGCCGATTCCTGCGGCTGTCCATGTGGCTTGGGGGAGGATTTCTTTTAATTCATCGATGTAAAATTCTAGCAATTTTCGTTTGGCGGGCAGGGCGTTTTTGATGCCGAAGACGAATTGCACATGGGCGTTGGGTTTGACCAATCCCATCTCCACTAATTTTTGCGCGTTATAGAGCATATGAAAGTCGAAGATTTCTATCTCTGGTTTGATGTTATGGGTTTGCATTTCGCGGGCGAGATAATCAATAAGCTCTGGCGGGTTTTGGTAGACGATGGTTGGGAAATTGACCGACCCCGTGGAGAGTGATGCCATTTCCGGTTTATGGTGAAGCATAGAGCCGCGTTCGTTCATCTCACGGCCTCTGCCACCCGTGGAAAATTGGACGATCATGCCGGGGCAATGTTTGTTGAGGCCGTCTTGTACGTCTTTGAAAAATTGCGGGTTGGAGGATGAGCTTTGATCGGGGTTGCGCGCGTGTATGTGGGCTATGGTCGCGCCTGCTTCGAAGGCTTCATGGGCGGATTCGATTTGTTCATCTGCGGTGATTGGCACGGCGGGATTGTGTTCTTTGCGCGGCACGGAGCCGCAGAGGGCAACGGTGATGATACAAGGTTTGGTCATTTATGGCCTTCTTTTTTTGTTGGGATTCCTTTATACAATCCATAAGACATTCATGGAAATAGAGAATTTTAGATATGACATCATTGACGCAAAAATTATCAGTTATCGTTGGCGAGGCTTTTGAGGCGCAAGATTTGCCGCGTGAGCTTGGGGCTGTACGGGTGAGTGATCGCCCGGATTTGTGTCAGTTCCAGTGCAATGGCGCGATGGGCGCGGCCAAGCAAGCGAAGAAAAATCCGCGTGAGGTAGCGCAAGGGATTGTTGATGTGTTGGCGGCGGATGATCGTTTTGGATCCGTTGAGATTGCGGGGCCGGGATTTATCAATCTTAAGGTGAGTGATTCCTACCTTCAGGCGCATTTGAGTGATGTGCAGGATAATATCCGCATGGGTATCGCGATGAGCGGGGGCGGGCAGACTGCTGTGCTTGATTATGGCGGGATGAATGTGGCCAAGGCGATGCATGTCGGGCATTTGCGATCGCTCGCGATTGGGGATTGCTTGAAGCGTATGATGCGTTTTGCGGGATACGAGGCGCTTGGTGATATTCATCTGGGTGATTGGGGATTGCAGATGGGGCAGATCATTAGTGAATTTGCTATTCGTTATCCGCAGTGGCCATATTTTGATGCGAATTTTGAGGGTGAGTATTCTGCTGATGCTCCGTTTGAATATAGCGAGCTTGAAGAGGTTTATCCGCTTGCGTCACAGGCGTGTAAGGATGATGAGGCGCGTTTGGAATTGGCGCGTGTTGCGACCGCAGAGTTACAGAACGGGCGGCGCGGTTATGTCGCGTTATGGCGACATTTCATTGCGCTTTCGATTGCCGATATTCGCCGCAACATTGAGCCGCTTGGCATTGATTTCGAGATTTGGAAGGGGGAGTCGGATGTCAATGATTTGATCCCCGAGATATCGGATGATTTAAAATCAAAGGGTGTGCTGGAAGAAAGTAATGGTGCGCAGGTGATTGCGGTTGAGCGCGAGGGGGATAATAAAGACGTTCCGCCGCTGATGTTCTTTAAATCTAATGGTGCGGCGACATATGGGACGACGGATTTGGCGACGATTTATGATCGTGTGAAAACTTATCCTGCGCTGACGCATTTGGTGTATGAGACGGATATTCGTCAGAATTTGCATTTTGAACAGGTCTTTCGGGCGGCGGAGCGTGCGGGATATGCTGATGATATCACGTTGAAACATATTGGGCATGGGACGATTAACGGCACGGATGGCAAGCCATTTAAGACACGTGAAGGCAAGGCGATGACATTCCGTGATATGGTTGTGGCGTGTCGTGAGAAAGCAGATGCGCGCTTGGCTGAGGCAAATTTAGATGATGATATTGACCAAGACGAGTTGGATGATATCGCGGCGAAGGTAACATGTGCAGCGCTGAAATTTGCGGAGCTTAGCAATCAGGCGCATATGGATTATGTGTTCGATTTGGACCGGATGACATCATTTGAGGGGAAGACGGGGCCGTATGTGTTGTATCAGGCTGTACGTATTCAATCCCTTTTGAAGAAAGCGGGTGTTGATACCGATGGCCGGATTGATTTGAACATTACGGATGCTGATCGCTCTCTTGCGTTGTTATTGACGGAATTGCCGGATCATTTCGATATGGCGCTTAAGCATTATTCGCCTTATGTATTGTGTGATTACGCGTATAAGATTGCGCAGGAATTTAGCTCTTTCTATGGGAATTGTCACATTTTATCGGAAGAGGATGAGGCGATACGTACCAGCCGTTTGGCTTTGTGTGCGTTGACGCATCGACAGCTTGTGCTTGTGCTTGAGCTTTTGGGGATTGAGGTTCCTGCGCGGATGTAATGGTCGCGAGCGTCGCGGTGAAAATGCGGCTTGATTTTTGGCTTAAATTGGCTAAAATGTTCTCATGCTTGGTATAAATGCAATCAAAATTACATCTGAAGTGCTTCGTCAAGTCTCTGCGATTGATGAGTTTAAGGGGCTTTGGACGGGGTTGGATAAGCATACGACGGGACTTCACTTGCTTGGTGATGTTGCGGATTATGGGGCGAAGTTTGAGGCGGTGTTGAAACCGCTTCAGGATAGGCCGATTACGCCGGACATTGTTCGCATCTTGCATGCGTCGCAAATGGGCATGAAGAGCGCGACTGACTATAAAAGCGCCGTGGTTTCCCTTTCTATTCCTAATGATAAAGATGTGATTGGCACGATTCATACTGCGGATGCGCAGGATGTTGAGCCGTTGCTCGCGAAATTATGCGGATGGGTGAATGACTCGCTTGATGGGGAGGCGTTGCATCCGCTTTTGGTGGCTGCGGTGTTTATGTCTGTATTTTTGCAGATAGCGCCGTTTGAAGAGGGGAATTTGCGGGTTGTACGTTTCTTGTTGATTTTGATCTTATTAAAGGCGGGGTATACGTACGCGCCGTATGTATCCTTGACGCCGATCATGGATGAACGTGGTGATGAATTTTATGAGGCGCTGAACGCCAATCAGGATAGCCTTGAGGCGGGAAAGCCGGATTGGTCGGCTTGGCTTGGGTTTTTCCTCGGTGTGCTTGAAGTGCAAAAGGACACGCTCTATGCGCGTTTATACGGTAAAGAGACGGAATTGAATAATTTGCCTGCGCTATCGGCGCGAATTATGGCCTTGTTTAAGGCGCATCAGCGATTGCAGATGAAAGAGATTATCACGCTGACACGCGGGCGTCGGGCGACGATTAAATTGCGCCTGACCGAGCTTTTAGAGGCGGGATATTTGCGCCGTCATGGGCAAGGGCGTGGGACTTGGTATAGTTTGGTTTAGGGTTTTGAGTTAACGTATTATCAATGCGTGATAAAAGAGTTGTAGCCCATTGCTCGGATCGCGATCTTCGTAATTAACGCAGCCAGATGAAGCGCCTTCCAAAACGGTTTCATCATGTTCCCAAGAGTAGTGTGATGGGGATGGATAGCTGAATGAACCTGTGAATACGGGGTGAATATGAGATCCACCTTTTTTGGGTAACTCACCGTCTGGGCGTTTTATTCCTAGTTTATTATTAATAGATTCACAGACTTTTTTATTGATCATGCCTATAATAAGAAATAGCTCAGCGTTTTGAGTTCCAGCATTTCTAGTTTTCCAACTGCCATTTATGCGAAAAGGTCTAAAAGAGGAATAAACTTTTGTTCCGCCCAGCTCATCGCGAACCTTCCATGGCTCCAAGTTTCCTCCGTCGGGAGAAAAAACTTTGCATTTTTCTTGAGTTGCAAATGTGTAGGCGTTAGTACCTTCGTATTCAAAAGAAATATCATTTTCTGAGCATCCCTTGCGGCGTAACTTATCGACGGTGCGTTCCATCCGTTGCGCGTAATCTAAAATTTCCGATGCGGCTAGGTCGGCTTTGCGATCAGACATAGAGGATGTTGTGGTTGAGCGGAAGCCGCGGGCAACGGTTAGTGAAAGCGCGGCGAAGAGAACGACACCAAGCAGGATGAAGACGAAGACGTTTCCTGATTCGCTTTGTTGGTTATTCTGCGGCATCGATGTCCTCATCATCTTTAAATATAGATTTTTTGGCGGTTTTGGATGCGCTAGCGATGATGTCCTCAAGCTCTTGCGGGAGTTTTGTCTTTTGTGATGTCGGTTGCGTTGTTTTCGTGGCCTCTGTTGGGGCGTTTTGTTCTGCCTGCTCTGTGGTGGGTGGAGGCGTTTCCTGAGGTGCGGCTGGTGTTTGGGCGGCTGGACTTTCTTTTGAAATTTCGTCCCAGTTTTGTGGTTGTTGTGATTTGCTGATTGGCGGCGGCGGTGTTGTTTCTCCGTTTTTGTTTGCGCCGAAAAAGCCCATTGGGCTTGCTTTCTTGCTTTCTTCCTGCGATGCGGCTGGGGGAACTGTCGGTGTGGGGGGGGGCTGAGCTGTTTGAACCGGCGGCTGTGTTTGTGAGGCGGGCGGCGTTGTTGGTGCAGCTGCAGGAGGTGTTTGTGGCGCGGCATTTGGTGCTGCGGCTGCTGACGCAGGGGCTGCATCTGTTGTAGGTGCTTCTTGAGCAGGAGGGGCTGCGGGTTCGATTTCATTGTTGATGGCGTGGACTTGGACGATCGCGGCGATTCCTTTGATGATCGGGTCTTCTTCGATTTTTTCGAATTTGCGGAAGCCCTTTGCCATGGCGTCGATTTCTGGGGGCGTTTCGATGGCTACGTCGGCACGTTCGGCGGTCCATGTCTTGTTGACCAGAAGATCGCGCAGTTTTGTGATGGAGTTTGCGTGTTTGAGAAGGGCTTCATCGGTTGGTGGTAAAGCCATGAAGCGCGTGACGCGCATTGCCTTAGCGAAGCCCGGGTTAGAATAGAACATTGAACAATCAACGACCGTGTCGCCAAATGTGATAACGGCTTGTCCCTCAAGGAAGCCACGAAGGTCTTCATATTGGGCGCGTGGGCGGAGTTGAACCCCTGCTTGCTGGGTGTCGAAATACGAGCCGAGTTCCGAGCCGCCAGTCATTTGGAAGCCAGAGACCTCGGTTACCATGGCGGAGCCAACGGTTTTTTCAAAGAATTCTTTGGTTTCAGTGGGGTCTTCGAGTTTGCCGAAAATCTTGATGTTACAGTTGGCGAGGATTGAGTTGGCTTCCTCGCGGACGCGTTTTTTCATCGCGGGGATATCCTGTCCCGAGAAGATCAGGCAGAAACCAAGCGAACGAGCCTGCGCGGCCATAACGGCCATACCGGCGGCGGTATAGTAACCGACCTCGTCAAAACAGTTCATGAATGGGGTTGCCGAATGCGTGGGTTTGTTTTCGATGACGGTTGCGGATGACCCTTCCACCGCGGATCCTAGGGCGGAACCCATCATACCCTTCATGGTGGCGGCAACGATTTTACCGAGGTTTGCGATCTCGTCCCCTGATTTTTCGAGGGCGGGAATGAGCACGATCAGGATTCGACGGTTTAGAACGACATCAACCATGTCCACATCGGCGGCTTGGGTGTCGAAGATGTAGCCGTAATCATCACCGAGTGATTGAAGGGAGCGCGTGAACTGCATGGCAAGGTAGCCGTGCTGTTGGTTTGCGGTGGTTGTGTCGTATTGCGGCGTATCGGGGCCAGGTGGTTTGACGTTGCCTTCATCATCATATGCATCGCCTTGGAAGCCAGGAAGGGTGTCGAGATATCCTTTCATCCCTGCGCGCAAAGTTGTTGGCACCGCGTCGTCACGAGAGAGTTTGATGACGTTATTGAGAGAGAGGTAATCGCGGATTGTGATAACCGACATTTGCATGTCTTGGTTGTCGCGTTTCCATGTTAGAACGGGGAGCATTGCGGAGGCGAGCGAGACCGCACGTTCTTTCCACATCGCGTTGTCGCCTTCCGCTTCGGGCATTAACTGCACGAGCATGTTGGTGAGATAACTAGCTGAGCCTGAAGAGAAGGGGTTCATGGTGTTGGATGGGGCGCGGGCATCCGAGTTACCCGTCATGTAGTTCAGCACGAGAAGGTCATCATCGCGGCCCAATCGGCGTACGAGCGAGGATAGGGAAGACCACAGGTCAGTATCGGCTTTACCATCGACATACACAAAGCCCGATCCCCAACACAGTGCGTTGGACACCATGGATTTTAGTCCCTCGGTTTTACCAGCACCTGTAGTTCCGAGATATAGAACGTGGGTTCTGGCGTCCGAGTTGGTGAACCATGCTTCTTCGTTGGTTTTTTCGACGTTGCCGAGATAGAGGATTCCCTCGGCCTTTCCTGGTTTTCCAGCGCGTCCGTTATGCATGTCAGGGTATTTGGCGCCGAAGGGAAGTTTGAACACGAGCGAGCGGTCGCGGCTTTTTAGCCACCAGAAATAAAGGCCAGCGCCGACCATGACGACATCGCCAAAGGCCAGCGTCCACGGGCTCATCCATAATAATGCGCCGATCATTAAGAAGATAGTGAAGGAATATGTCGGCTTTTGCATGGCATCAGCGAGACGAACGCCAAGCGGGCGCACATCCCGAAGGATGGTCTCATGCTTGTGTTCGTATTTTTTCTGATCTAAAGCCATGCTAAAAGTTTACCGTTTTTCCTTATTACCTTATTGCCCGCTTAAAAAATCATCTGCTGATACGGGGACTCCAGCTGATTGTGCGGCGGATGTCGCTGGTGATTGCGCTGATGTGTTGCTTGCGGCGCTGGTTGTTTGGATGCTCGATGGTGGTGTTGGGATGGTCATGCTCCATATGCCGAAGAGTATGAAGAGCGCGAAGAGGGCTACAATTCCCGTGATCCATTTTCCTTTGCCGGATTTTTGTTTTGGGGCGTTCGTATATGTTATTTTCTGATCTTCATTGGCGGCGGTATAAATGTTTCCGTGTGCGCTTTTTAGGGCGTCGGCGGCGGCCATTAATCCTTCGAGTGCTTCATCGCGAGATTCAAAGGAGGCGATTTTTACTTGTTCGCCCTTTTGTGTTTTTAGGGTGAGGCTGAATTCACTGCCTTTACCGTCTTTTAGGACTTCAAGGGCGGATGATTTGGCCTGTGTTAAGTCCATTTGCCACAAAACCGGTGTTTGTGCTTGTGGGAATGAGAGGATGAGTTTTCCGTCTACTACGCTTGCGCTGGCGCCTGTTTTGTTTGATTTGGATTTAAGTACTGCTAACATTTTTTCTCCTTTGTGCCTTTTGGGGCTGGTTGAATGGCTTGCGCTTTTTATGCGGTTGTTACGGGTTTTACTATACTGCTTTTTTCACACCACGTTTGGTTGATTGGCTGTAATCGAGTTGTGGGATTGGTCTTGCTACGGCGGAGGCCATATATTCGGTGATCATTTGAACTGCGCCTTCAATTTTTGGGGCGGGGATTGGACGGTTTGTCAGCTTTTCTGCCTTGTAATGGGACATCGCGCCGAGGGCTTCCATATGGAAGCTATGGCGCCCAAGGTTGTTCATGGGATACCAGAGCGTGCGGTCATGGGCGCGAAGCCACACAAATTGCGCGGGGGCGAGAACGCCGCCTTCTTCGCGGGCATAAGCGAGGCCGCGTAGCAGGGCGGTTGTGACGAATGCGTGACGATTACAGGCTGCGAGCGTACCCGCAGATAGATCTTTGTTTCTCAGGATTTTGCGTGCTTCGGAGACAAGCGTTCTGTCTTTATTGAGGTTTAATCCGCCTTTCATGCTCCAGCATACGGCAATGCGTGAGAGCATTTCATCCGAGGCGTCGCGTTTGCGGCTTGCTTTAAGGGCGAAGGCGGCAAGAAGAACTTGTTGATATGGTTTTAAGCCTTTAGGCCCTTTCCAGCGTCCGACGAGTTGTTTTTTAAATTCGGCGGCGGCGGCGTCTTCATCGATTTTTCCGTCAGGAATGGGGATTTGTGTGTAGGCTAGCCATTCTTCCGGTCCTAAGGCTTCAGCGAAATCAGGAAGTTCGACGGGCACGGGGGAGCCGGGCGGGCGGGGCGGTTGTGTTGAGGGGTTGAAATTTACGAACGGTGCGATGACCGGGAAATTTTTGGCTTGTCTTGCGATGAGTCCATCAAGGCCGAGGCGTGAGCGATATTGTGTTTGTGGGCCGGAAAAGAGGCACCATAGCGCGGCGAGGGCGGTTAGGATGACGAAAACGATTTTCACGATGCCGACGGTCATTGCGTTGAAGAGGGATAAATGGTCGAATGTCAGGGCATTTTTGTTGTAATTTTTCATGCCGTAAAAGAGGCTGGCATTAGGGTTTCCAGCACGTCCAGTTTCTTGTCGCACCAAATCAGGGTTGCCATTGAATACGTCCCAAAAAGAGACGGACTGACCACGGAATGTAAATGTTCCGTCGCTTATACCGATCATTTCACCGAGCATGATAAACCATTGCAGAACCCATGCCTCGCCGTAGCGGATCCAGCGAATGATATTGCGTACTTCTTCTGCTTTGAAATACCAAAAGATATAGACGATCACGGCTAAAACAGCCATTAGAATAGCCCAGCCAATTGCATTTTCGTGCAGTGTGTTTTCAGCCTGTTGTCCGCCGGCCATTCATTATCCTTTTGAAGTCATTTTGATCGAAATCATGCTCATCTATAAAAATACCAGAAAACGCGCTTTAACACCAATAAAACAGGGATAATTTGTTAAGTTTTGAAGAATGCGTAAAAAAATTGTGATTGGGGCTATTCAAGTGATTTTTTTTTTGTTAAAAGACGCAATCCTTTTTACGATATTTCGTTAAAGGGGGTGGGTTTTCTGTCTTGCCCTTGCGTCTAACAAGGCGTAATAAGATGGAGGAAAATTAATGTGCCCTTATAGCTCAGTTGGTAGAGCAGTTGATTTGTAATCATCAGGTCCGCGGTTCGAGTCCGTGTGAGGGCACCATTTTTCATCCAACCCTGAAATCTATGTGATTGGATTTCGTTATTGTTGGGGTATAGCCAAGCGGTAAGGCAACCGGTTTTGATCCGGTCATCCCTGGTTCGATCCCAGGTACCCCAGCCATTTTTCTTAACTGAATTAAATCAATGAGTTAATGGTTTTGAGGCGTAGAAAACTCTAGGCCAGTCCGAACAAAATAAAACCAAGCTTTCCCAAAATACTGAAATTATACTATAAAATTTTTCTACGAGGCGAACACCTTGTGGAGATAGTAGCGTTTTTCTGTTCATCAGAGATGAATATAAAAGCGCCTAAAAGCCTTGAAAAATAGGCGTTTATGGGGCTTTTGATTAAGTATGCCGCATTTCAAGTTTTTAGCTGCTTACATCGGAGGGCAATTTTACTATGCCCATCCAGAAATCATCCATGGTTCTTGCAACTTCGCTAAATTGTGTAATGTCGACGGGTTTGGCGATGTAGCTGTTGGCGTAGAGCCCATACATATCCTGAATGTCTTTTTCGTCGCTTGAGCTGGATAGGACGATCACGGGGATACGTTTTAAGGCATCGTCGTTTTTAATGGCATCAAGTACATCGCGTCCGTCCATTTTAGGGAGATTGATATCGAGCAGGATGAGGTCTGGGGTTATGTGGTCTTCGAATGGGGCGGCCTTATTTAATATGGCCATGGCTTCTTCACCATCTCTTGCGACATGAATAGTGTTCATAACTTTGGCGTCTTTGAAGGTTTTTTTAGTGAGGAACACGTCGCCTTCGTTGTCTTCAACCAATAGGATTTCAATGGGTTGTGCGCGTTTATAGGTGGGCATTTTGTGTGATACTTTTTGTTTGTTATTTTTTGATTTTTGCGTTTTTGGGCAGTGTAAAGAAAAAGTGGCTGCCTTTTCCTAATTCAGATTCCGCCCATATTTTTCCGTCATATCGTTCAATAATTCTGGCGCATAGGGATAGGCCAATGCCGGTGCCAGCATATTCAGATTTTTGGTGGAGGCGTTGGAAGATGTCGAATACTTTTTCCAGATATTCATTTTTAATGCCTATGCCATTATCGGATACACAAAAGCACCACTCATCCCCGTGATCTTCATGGGTGATTTTAATTACGGGGTTTCTATCTTTTGCATGGTATTTCAGTGCGTTTCCGACAAGGTTTTGAATGATGCAAGAAAAGTGTTCAGGCTTCATGGCGATGTCGGGTATGTTGTCTTGTGAAACAATCTCTGCGTTTTTATGGTCATCACATAGTGTGAATTGCTTCAGTGTGGATTGTAGTTCTTCTTTTGTATTTATGATTTCGGGTTGTAGCTCTTCGTGGCCGAAACGAGAATATTGCAGCAAATCCTGGATCATGATGCGCATACGCTCGGCAGCGTGCAGGGTGAAGTTAATGTATTCCTGCGCGGTTTCATCGAGCTTTTTGTCCTTATATTCGTCATTTAACAACTGTGTGAAGCTGTAAATCATGCGGATAGGTTCCTGGAGGTCGTGGGAGGCAATAAAGGCAACGCGTTCTAATTCTTTATTAGAGCGTCTGATTTCATTTTCGGTGCGGATGCGGTCGGTGATGTCGATGATGATTGCAACAAATGCTTCCCGTCCTTTATACATTTCCAATTGCAGGTGAATTTCTGCGTTATAGGTTGAGCCGTCTTTGCGTTGATGGCGTGTTTCGAAGATAATTTTTTCTTTTGTCTTGTTCTTTAAGGGGGTGACAATGGCGTCGAATTTTTCACGGGTAATATCAGGTTTGATATCAATTGGTGTCATTTGGCTTAATTCACTCATGGAATAGCCCATGTTTTTTCGCGCGCCGCGATTGACCTGAACAAAATTGAGCGTTTGCGCATCAAAAATAAAAATCTCATTTAGGGAGTTTTCGAAGATGTATTGTAGATTGTAATCAGCTTGTTTGATTGAATCTTCGTAATGTTTGTTTGTTAGTATTTTTAGAATTTGGTTTGCTGTTGCTGGGTCTTCGGTGTCCCAGGGCTCGGTAAAGCCGCGCAAATGTTCTTTCCATGTTTTAAACGGCGCGCTTGCGCTCTTGCTAATATTCGTTTGGTTTATACTGTCCTCTTTTTCTGCCTGTTTAGCCCAATGAATTTCTTCGGAATGTTCTTTTCTAAACCAGATAATATAATCATTAATTGCTGCGCTGGTGGGGGTTACGATTACACCGCATATTGATGAGTTTTTTTGTAGTTTTAAGTCAGTGTCAAAATCAATGCAGTTGCTGGTGAAAACATCACCTGAGTGATTGCTTTCAATCCATTTTAATAGGTTTTTTTCAAAACTAGGTGTAGGCGTTAATCCGAATGTGAAATGCTTGTCACCAATATTGATTGCGACGCCATCGGCATTGACAGCTTTTAGGATTAAATCATGCTTATCGTTCAAAAGTTTAGTTAGGTTTTCGATCTTCTTGGCTGCGGTTTTAAGGTTTTGAAGATGGGCTTGCTTTTTTTCTCTATTTGTTTTTGTTTCGATATGCGAAAAATTGGAAAGATAGGCAGAGAAAGTATGTGCCATCAATTCCGCGCTCATGCGGGTGCGATAATCGACATGATGTGGTTGTTTATGGTGGCAAGCGATCAATCCCCATAGCTGTCCGTTTTTTAGAATTGAAATGGACATAGAAGCTTTGATGCCCATGTTTTTTAAATATTCTAAATGCATAGGATGGGCGCAACGAAGGGAGGAAAAGCTGAGATCGATTGGGGTTTCGGTATCGTTTAAGGTGTCAGGCAAAATTTTGGAGGGCTTACCGTCTATATTAGGGACGATGTGTTGGTAGTTTTTTTTCAATAAGGCACGTTTTTGTTCGGGTATTTCTGAAGATGGGAATTGAAGGCCGAGATAAGACGGCATATCGGATGTTTTGCTTTCGGCAATGACCTTGCAGTTCCAGTTGCGATCAAATTGGTAAAGCTTAACGCTGTCAAAGCCAGTAAGGTCGTTGATTTTACGGGTCAGATATTGGTATAGGGATTGTAAATCCTTAGCTTTTTGCAATTCGATTGCAAATTCGATGATGTGATTATCTGAATTTACATTTTTACTTGAAACAGGTGTTGAGGGTGCGGGTTCTAATTCTAAGACTAAATGGTCGTTTGTGTGGTGGAGGCAAGCATGGTATTGGCACGGCTCATCTGTGCCGACGGATAAAGCTATGTAGTTGATTGGGGTGTACGGCTGGCTTTTGGCTAAGGTTTTTAGGTTTTGTATATTGGTTTTGTCGATAAATTTAGAGAGTGGTTTGTCGATGATATTTTTGGTTTGTGTTTTGAATAAAGCGTCGCAATTGTCGCTTATCTTTAGGATCTTAAAATCTTTGCTTAAAATCAGGAGATAGCCGTGGGGTTGGATGGTTGTGAGATTGGGAACCTGCTCCTTTATGTGCGCTTTAGGATCACGTTTTATCGTGCTATTGCTCTGTTTAATGATGTCAATCCTAGGTTGTGTTTCCATCGTTTGCAAATATCCCGTTTGCCGGTTTTATACAATGCTTTATTGCTTGGTGTGCGAAATGTCTCTGTTTTTATATTATAGTAAATATTTAATATTATTAAGTATTTTTGCTTTTGCGGTGGTTTTAGATGCGTAATTTTGACATTATTTTTTTGAATATTATATAAGGCATTGCTTCGTATTGCTTTTTTGAGTGGCTGAAAAAGAAGTATGATGCATTCGACTGTATTGAACCTATGGTTATATTTGTATTTACTGCCTTCAAATTTTTAAACATGCACGCTCGTTCGTTTTGGGTCGGTTCTTAGATTTCTTATAAAAATCATAGATATCGGCTTTTTATCGCGTTATTGTTTGTTATTGATTGAATAACAACATGATGGGAATAGATGATGAAAACACGTGCGGCGGTTGCATATAAGGCTGGTGAGCCTTTGGTTATTGAGACAGTTGACCTTGAGGGCCCTAAGGCTGGTGAGGTTTTGGTTGAGAATATGGCGACGGGCGTGTGTCATACGGATGCGTTTACGTTATCCGGTGATGACCCGGAAGGCGCGTTTCCGGCGATCCTTGGGCATGAAGGCGCGGGGATTGTTCGCGAAATTGGGGCGGGTGTGACGTCTGTTGAGGTTGGGGATCATGTGATCCCGCTTTATACGCCGGAATGCCGTGAATGTGATTTTTGTCTTAATCCAAAGACCAATCTTTGTCAGTCTATTCGTGAGACGCAGGGTAAAGGCTTGATGCCTGATGGCACGTCGCGTTTTTCCATTAATGGTGAGAGCATTTTACATTACATGGGCACGTCGACATTTTCGAATTTCTCCGTGATGCCGGAAATTGCGGTGGCGAAGGTTCGCAAAGATGCACCGTTTGAAAAGATTTGTTATATCGGGTGCGGCGTAACCACAGGGATTGGCGCGGTTGTTTTCGATGCAAAAGTTGAACCGGGCTCCACGGTTGCGGTGTTTGGTCTTGGTGGGATTGGTTTAAATGTGATCCAAGGTGCGCAGATGGTTGGTGCGAGCCGTATTATCGGGATTGATATTAACCCAGGTAAAGTCGAGCTAGCGCGTAAATTCGGGATGACAGATTTTATTAATCCGAAAGAAACGCCTAATGTTGTTGAGGCGATTTGTGACCTTACATCCGGCGGCGTGGATTATTCGTTTGAGTGTATCGGGAATGTTGATGTGATGCGTCAGGCGCTTGAGTGCTGTCATAAGGGATGGGGCGAAAGCGTGATTATCGGCGTTGCGGGTGCGGGAAAAGAGATTTCTACGCGTCCGTTCCAATTGGTGACTGGGCGTGTTTGGCGCGGTTCGGCATTTGGCGGGGCGCGTGGTCGCACGGATGTGCCGAAGATTGTTGATTGGTATATGGATGGCAAGATCAATATTGATGATTTAATCACGCATGTTATGCCGCTTGAAGATATTAATAAGGCATTTGATTTGATGCATTCGGGTGAATCCATCCGTGGTGTGGTGAAATTTTAATCCATGTTACGATGCTTAGGCATGTGATGATCGTGCGTTAAGGAAAAGGTTATTTTTATGAAGCAGATAGAGACGCATCGTTGTTTTGGCGGGGAGCTTAGTGTTTGGGAGCATGAGAGTTCTGCGTTGTCGTGTGCGATGCGGTTTTCCGTTTTCTTGCCCCCTCAGGCTGAAAATGGTGATGTGCCGTTTGTGACATTTTTATCCGGCCTTACGTGTAATCATGAGAATTTCACGACCAAGGGCGGTGCGTATCAATCCGCGGCAGCCGCAGGGTTGGCGATTATTGCGCCCGACACATCACCGCGCGGTGAGGCGGTTGCGAATGATGATGCTTATGATCTGGGGCAGGGCGCGGGGTTTTATATTGATGCGACCAAAGCGCCATGGGCCGAGCATTACCAGATGGAGAGTTATATTGTGCGTGAATTACAGGCTTTGGTCTGTAAGGAATTCCCTCTTAATGCGGAGGCGCAGGGCATTAGCGGGCATTCAATGGGCGGTCATGGCGCGCTGACATTAGGTTTGAAATATCCAGAGATATATAAATCGATTTCTGCGTTTTCGCCGATTGTTGCGCCGAGCCAGGTTCCGTGGGGTGAGAAGGCTTTTAAGGCGTATATTGGCGAGGATCGCGAGGCATGGAAGAAGCATGATGCGAGTGTTTTAATCGCCGCGCAGAGCCGTGGTGGTCAGCCAGAGATTTTGATTGATCAGGGCAAGGGTGATCAATTTTTGGATGAACAATTAAAGCCGCATATCTTTGCCAAGGCTTGTGAGCAGGCGGGGCAGGCGCTTAATATTCGGATGCATGATGGATATGATCATAGCTATTATTTCATTCAGAGCTTTATGCCGTCGCATATTTATCATCACGCACAGATTTTAGATGCACATCAATGAGTGTCGCTGAATCCCGATTTTCCGATCCGCTTGTGACCGCCGATGGTGAGACGCGAGCATGGGTGGATTTGTCGGGGTTGAAAACACTTTGGTTTAATACGGGTACACTTTGTAATTTGGCGTGTGTGAATTGTTACATTGAATCAACGCCGACCAATGATCGGCTTGTCTATCTATCGCGTGATGAGGTTGTGGCGTATCTTGATGAGATTGCTGCGGATGGGTATCCGACCACGGAGATTGGCATTACCGGCGGTGAGCCATTTATGAACCCTGATATTATTGCGATGCTTGAAGAGAGTTTATCGCGGGGATATCGGGTGTTGGTTTTGACCAATGCCATGCGTCCGATGATGAAGTGCAGTGATGAATTGCTGCGCCTTAAGGCGCAATATGGCGGGCAAATGGTGATCCGTGTTTCGGTGGATCATTTTAAGCAGGGTTTGCATGAGGAAGAACGTGGCGCGCATTCTTGGGCGCCGATGATGGCTGGCCTTTATTGGCTATCCGTGCATGGATTTTCTATTGATATTGCGGGCCGCACAAGGTGGGGTGAGAATGCGCAGCAATTGCGCACAGGGTTTGATGCGTTTTTTAAAGAACATGGCATTGATATTGATGCGTTTGATGAAAAGCAATTGATGTTATTTCCCGAGATGGATGAAGATGCGCCAGTGCCGGAGATCACGGATGCGTGTTGGAGCATTTTGGGTGTTAATCCCGATGATATGATGTGCGCGAGCTCGCGGATGGTGGTTAAGCGTAAAGGTGATGCCAAGCCGTCGGTGATGGCGTGTACTTTACTGGCATATGATCAGCAGTTCAATTTGGGCGAGACATTATCTGATGCGTCGCAATCGGTGCGGCTTAATCATCCGCATTGTTCGAAGTTTTGTGTGCTTGGTGGGGGCGCGTGTAGTGCAGGTTAAGAATTGCGTTTTGCTCGGCGCTTGGCGGGGACGGCATTTCCGATGTTAAGGCGATGAGGTCTTCTTGGGTGTCGATATCCGTTAGGTGTTTTAGATAATGCGGATGTTTGCAGATATTGTTTTCTCTTAGGTTTTTTTCTAATTCTTTGCGTGTCGCGCTCGTGCTCCATGGTGTGTTTTGCCATGCGCTTAACGGGGTTGAGGATTTTCCGCTAAAGAGGTAATAGCCGCCATCATTGGCAGGGCCGATGACGATGTCGTGATCTTTCAGGGCATTTACAGCGTCATTGATGATGTCGGGGGTAAGTTGCGGTGTATCTGCGCCGATGAGAATGACTTGGTCGAATGATTTTAAAAGGGTTTCATAGATATGATGTTGGCGTGTGCCGAGGCAACCATCGCCCGTATGCATGGTTGGAAAGGCTTTCCAGATGTCATCGTCAAGCGCCTGGGCTTCTGCGACTGCCCAGTGTGGGATTGTGTTTGTTTGTCTTGCGGTTGCTTCCACGGCTTTGATGGAGAGGGTGAAGAATTCTGTCGCTTTTTCCGCGCCGATTGTTTGTGCGAGGCGCGTTTTGACAGGGGAGCGGTGCGGTGTTTTGACGAATATGGCGAGGGCGGTTTTCATAGAGGTTTCTTTTTCGGCATTATAGTTTCACGCGCATGAGTTTGAAGAGTTGGCATTGGCGGGTGAGGGTTAGCTTTAGCCAGCCGATTTTTTGGTATTGGCGAGGGCTTGTTGTGAGGGGTGCGTGAAGGTGGTTTAGCGGGATGTTTTTGGCTCTTGCTGCGCGGATGAAGAGGAGGTCTTCGCCGTATGGGTGGCTTTCGGGAAAGCCCCCTATTTGGTTGAAGAGGTGTTTTGTGAGGGTGAAGCCCTGGTCGCCGTAGGGTAGGGCGAAGAGGCGAGAGCGCAGATTTGCGCCGATGGCGTTGAGCTGCGTTAGGCCGCGGCCATAAGATAGGCCGAAATAATTGATAGCATTTGGATTGCGGGCATTTTCAAGGGCGTTGATCGCCGCTTTGTTGATGCGGGTGTCGGCGTGGAGGAAGCAGAGGGTTTCGCGAGTGGCTTTGTCTGCGCCTTCGTTTAGGCTTTTTGCGCGAGATGTGGATGATGAGAGTATGATCTCGGCGTTTGTGTGTTTGAGGTCGTTGAGTAATGTTTTATGCGCGTCCTCATCTGGGGCGATGGGGATGATGATGCTGATATCGCTTAAAAGGGCGTTAGGCACGAAGGATATCCATTATTGATTTTTGTGCATCACTCATGGCTTCATCGGGGGTGAGGATAGCCATTTTCAAGCTTTGTCGGATATCATCGGGGGTCTTGGTAAAGGGGGCGTTGAGGAGTTCGGCGAGGATGGCTTTTGCTTTTTCTAAAGCGCCGCCATAAGTTTCGAAGAATTTTTCGACGCTGACATGCATGGCGGGGTCATCCATCCAGCAATCATAATCAGTGACGAGGCATAATGTGCAATAGGCGAGTTGTGCTTCGCGGGCGAGGAAGGCTTCGGGGATGTTGGTCATGCCGACGAGGTCACATTGCGCAGCGTCGCGCAGGAAAAAGCTCTCCGCGCGGGTGCCGAGGCGCGGGCCTTCGACGCAGGCATATGTTTTGTTGTCATGGAGGTTTTGATTGATGCGCTGGGCGGCCGATTTTATATCTTCGGATAATGCGGGGCAGGAGGGGTAGGCGGTGGAGACGTGCCCTGCGATGCCGTTGCCGAAGAATGTGGTTTCGCGTTTGCCGCGGGTGTGGTCGAAATATTGTGCGGCTAGGGCGAGGTCGCCTGGTTTAAGGTCTTTTCGCAAACTCCCAGCGGCGGATATGCCAAAGACGCGGCGTGCGCCAAGGGATTTAAGGGCGAAGATATTGGCGCGGTAATTTACTTCATGCGGCAGGTAGGCATGTCCTTTACCGTGGCGGGCAAGGAATAGGACAGCTTGGCCGTTATAAGCACCCTCAACGATAGGGTCGGATGGTTTGCCGAATGGGGTGTCGATGTCGTGGGTTTTTGTGATTGTGAGATTTTCGAGTTCGTATAACCCTGATCCGCCGATGATTGCGAGCATGGTTTAGGCTCCTGTTTTTATCAATGTGTGGATTGCGATCACGATGATGACCGAGACAATAAGACCGGCCATCATTTGACAAGGGGGTAAACTTTTTTAAATTCATAATCCGCGCGGTAGGTTGTGGCGATGGCCAATTCTCGCCCCGCGAGCAGGCCGACGAAAACCCAAGTGGTGGACATGGGTATATTGTTCATTTCTTTGAACACGATGAGCAGCATGGCGAACGCTAAATCTATGAAGGTTGCGGATCGCATGAAGCGTGCGCCTGATTTTTCCAATACGATGTGATTAATTTTGCCGCCGTGTTGTTTGAAAATTAGGGCAAGGGATGCGCAGAGGATTACAATCACGCCGATTAGCATTCCAAAGGGCATCTCGCGGGGAAGGAAAACGGCGATGTTGGCCATGTCGTGTTGAAGCCATGTGACCCATAAAAAGCCGGTTGAAATCCATTGTAATGTGCGCCACATGGCGCGGTGTTCTTTTTGTACCTTGTCATATTTTTCGTTGATGATGCGGGCGATTATCATCCAGAGGATATATGCGGTGATGGCGGCAACGCCGTATCCCAATGCGCTTTTTAGGAGCATTTTTTCCATGACAAAAGTGGAGGCAAAGACCGATAAAACAAGGAATGTGGTGGAAACGGGGATGCCGATGCGGGTTAATATGACGAGAACCAGCGGCGCGGCGGCGTGATACCATTGTATTTGTTGATATGGGATTTTGTCGAGGCGACCATAGGCGATGTCTCCGTGGACTGACCAGCCGTAGAATAGAGTTACGCAAAGCACGGCGGAGGCGGCTAGCCATAACCAATACCATTTAAAAGCACGCAGATTGGACGCCATGAAGGTTCCAAGGGTTTGAACGGCGTCATTGCCCATGACCGCGTATGAGGCCAGTGTAAAACCGATTATCGCGTATATGACAGAGGGATCTAGCAGCATGCGTTTCCTTGGTTTGTTGGTGTGGATGGCGCGCAGTCGAAAGGGCCGTAATGGGTTGAGAAATCACCGTTGATGCGGAAATGCTTTTTGAAACGTGTTTCTTGGAGCATATTGGCGGTATTGCCGCATACGGGAACTGGCATTCCTGTGTTGAATATGTGGTGATCATCGAGTGTGAAGGCATGTGGGCATTGATCGATTGTGCCTTTGTAATAAGCGACATGGCCGTAATTTTCACAGATATCTTCGAGCGGTACTTTGAAGGCACGGATTGTCATTGAATAGAAATCAATCATGCCGGCCATTTTTTCGATTACGGGGTCGTCTAATGTCATTTTTCGCGATGCGCTGACGCGGTAATCGGGGATGCCGATTGCGCCGAGCATGCGACGGAAATCGTCGATGTAGAGCGCGCCGCCGAGGCATTCACCGAGCATGATTTTATCTTTTTGCAATGGCTCGGGGATGCGCCGTCCGGCGAAGACATCGGAGAAATATAGCTCGCCGCCGGGTTTAAGGACGCGGTAGATTTCGCTGAAGACTTTTTCTTTGTCGGGGGAGAGGTTGATGACGCAGTTGGAGATAACGATGTCGATGCTGTTATCTTTAATATCTGCGGTTTTTAAGTCTTCGATATAGGCTTTTTTGAATTCGACATTGGATTTTTTATAGCCGAATTTATCCATGTGCCAGCCGATATGCTGGCGGGCGACGCTGAGTTGCTCATCGGTCATGTCGACGCCAATGATATGACCGTTTTCGCCGACCATTTGGCTTAGGATATAGGCGTCGCGTCCGCTGCCGCAGCCGAGGTCGAGGATGGTGCAGCCTTCGGCGGCGAGGGGGAGCGGGGAGCCGCAGCCGTAGAATTTTTCTTGCACGGCCTCATGGACATTTTTTATGAGCGGGCGAACATGTTCGGGTGGTGCATCGAGCGGGCAGCAGGCGCTGGTTTTGAGATCTTCATTTGTGGTGAGGACTTTGCCGTAGTAATCTTTTACATCTTCGATGATTTGGTCGGACTTTTGGTCGGACATGGTGATTCCTTTGCTATGGCTCTATGTTTGTTAGCGGCTTTATTGGTTACATAGAAACGCCTTTTGTTCAAGGATGTAACGATTGCCGTGTTTGGGTAGAATTATAATTTAGTGATGTCGTTTCATATTGGCGGCATAACAAAGAGAGTTTGTGCATGAAGGCTGTAATTAGATTTGTTCCGTTGTTGGTTTTGCTTTTTGCTATTGTGGCGGCGTATGCGTTTGATTTGCATCATATCCTTTCGTTGGATGGGGTGCAGGCGCAAAAGGATCAATTTAAAGGTTACATCGATGCGCATCCGTATTTAGCGCCGTTGGTGTTTATGGGGGTTTACGCGGCAAGCGTTGCATTGTCGCTACCGATTGCGACGGTTTTGACATTGCTTGGCGGGTTTTTATTTGGATTGGTGCAGGGTGTTTTGCTTGTTGTGGTGAGTGCGACTTTAGGGGCGAGTATTGTGTTTTTGATTGCTAAAACTTCGCTGGGTATGGCTCTGCGTGATCGTGCGGGAGATTTGTATAAGCGGGTTGAGGAGAATTTGGCGGATAATGCGGTTGGGTATTTGCTGTTTATGCGGCTTGTGCCTTTATTCCCGTTTGTTGCGGTGAATGTTGCGGCGGCGCTTTTTAATGTGCGATTTAGGGTTTTTGTTTTGACGACGTTTTTTGGCATCATGCCAGGCAGCGCGGTTTACGTGTATTTCGGGCAGCAATTGGGCGAGATTGATGCGCTGGGTGATTTGGTGTCGCCGCGCGTGTTATTGGCGTTTGTTTTGTTGGGGATGTTTGCCTTGATCCCTACATTGTATAAGCAGTTTAGGCGCAGAAAGGCATCGGCGGGGGCGCTATGAGCAAAGAGATTTTAACGCCGGATGTTTGTGTTATCGGTGCGGGATCGGGTGGTTTGTCGGTTGCGGCGGGGGCTGCGCAGCTTGGGCTGGATGTGGTTTTGCTTGAGAAGGGTAAAATGGGCGGTGATTGTTTGAACACTGGATGTGTTCCTTCGAAGGCGCTCTTGGCGGCGGGGAAACGCGCGCAAATGCATCGTAAAAATGATATTAAGGGGATAGCTGGGCATGAGCCGGATATAGATTTTTCGGCGGTGAAAGATCACGTTTTTGAGACGATCAATACCATCGCGCCGCATGATTCACCTGAGCGTTTTCAAAGCCTTAGTGTGAATGTGATTTTAGAGGCGGGGGCTTTTGTTGATGAAAAAACGGTGGAGACGGCGCGGCACAGCATTCGTGCGAGACGATTTGTGATTGCGACGGGATCAACGGCGTTTGTGCCGAGCATTGATGGATTGAACCGCGATAAAGTTTATACGAATGAGAGTATTTTTGATGTGCGTGAAAAGCCGCAGCATTTACTAATCCTCGGCGGTGGCCCGATCGGGGTTGAGATGGCGCAGGCGCATCGGCGATTGGGGTGTGCGGTGAGCGTTTTTGATACAGGTGGGATTTTGCCGCGTGATGATCAGGATAATGTTGAAATTGTGCGTGAGGCTCTTTTGTTGGAGGGGGTTGCGCTCTATGAAAATGTTGAAGTTAGCGCGGTTGTGCATGGTGAAGGCAGTGTTTCATTAAAGGTTAAGCGTGATGGCGAGGTTTTTGAGGTCAGTGGGTCGCATTTGTTGGTGGCGGCTGGGCGCGTAGCGAATGTTGAGCATCTTGGGCTGGATAAGGCGGGGGTTGAGGTTGATCATGATGGTGTGATTGTGAATGCGCGGTTGAAGAGTTCTAATCGCAGGGTATCGGCCATTGGTGATGTTGCGTCAGGCGCGCCGCGCTTTACGCATATTGCGGGATATCATGCGGGTGTGATTATACGTCAAATTTGCTTTGGTATGTTTTGGGCGGCGGTGGATTATACCGCGCTAGTTTGGGTGACATATTGTGATCCTGAAATTGCGCAAGTTGGTTTGAGTGAGGATGAGGCACGGGCTGCGCACGGTGATGATGTTAAGGTTGTAACTTGGTCGTTTGATGAGAATGATCGGGCGATAGCGGAGCGCATTACGGCGGGGCAGATCCGCGTTGTGACGAATAAGAAGGGGCGTATCTTGGGGGCGTCTATTGTTGGAGCGCATGCGGGAGAGTTAATTGGTCTGTGGGCGCTGGCGGTGTCATCAAAGATGAAGATTGGCGCGGTGACAGGGATGATTGCTCCCTATCCGACATTGGGCGAGGTTAGTAAACGCGCAGCGGGGGCGTGGTTCACGCCGACATTGTTTAGCGATAAGACACGCCGCATTGTTAGTATTTTGAAGCTTTTCGGATAAGAAAAAAGCCCTTTAAGAAGGGCTTCTGGCTATATTTTCTTGTTGATTACATGTCCATAGAAGGGGTGAAATCAAATGTGTTATCCGCCGTCATTATTGAAGTTGCCGGTTCAACCTGTGCGACAATCTTTGTGCCTTCAATCGCAACGGTTGCAGTATCTGTAGGCATGCCATTGACATGAGAAAGTCCTAAACCGCCCTCTTGTTGAGGTATTTCAGCGAATGCAAAAACTCTTGCCGTGGTGTCTTGCGTGTTATCTGTTAAAGCCATTTTGTGATCCCAAATATTCTTAATTACCCCCTCAGGATACGTAAAAAAAACTAACAATCGGTTAACATATTTACTTTTCGTAAGATAACGTTTTGTTAAATCATTTTCTTTACCATTTTGATGTGGGGCAATTTTAAGGGCGCATTTTCATTAAAAAAAGGCGTCTTTAAACCGCATCATTAGTGGTTATGAATTTATAGAGGGTAAAATAAATGGCAATGGATAAGGATTACGGCAGCACGCAATCGCAGGGAGTGTCATCACATGCATCTTTAAGAAGGGATAATTTATCGGTTTTAGAAAAGTCGATTAATGAACTTGTTGTGCGTATGACTGCCTTGGAAGAGCAATTGGCGTCAGGCGGAGTTAATCCAGCAGATATAGGGTTTCAATTTGAAGCATTGCAGACAGAACTTGCGGAGCAGTTGAATGCTATAGAGCCAAGCTTAGCGCAAGAAGCGGCAGAGATGGCGTCTAATGACGGGGCGCTTGTTACAGAAGATGAGGCCGCAATGCAAGATGATGCGGATGTATCATCTTCTAATGGGACGCTCCGTGGGGGGATTGTTGATGATCTTCTTCTTGATGGTTTGGTGGAAGATGGTGAGGATTCAGATAGCGAAGGTTCCGATGAAGGCGATTTGGCGCAAAATTTAGTCAATAACCTGGCTAATATCGAACCAGCTGCTGGCGATAGCGGTTCTTCGGCCGCCCCATCAGGGGGGAATGGTTATGGGTTTCAAAGCACATTTGCAGCGGGGCCCATTGAAGCGCTCAATGATGTCGGGCCGATTGATCCCACGCAATTAGAGTATGGAATTACCGTTCGTAACGATTTGGTTCGTCCGGAAGAGGAAGAAGATGTTGGCACTGTCTTTGATGATGCGCCTTTAATCCTTCGCCCAGACACGATTGATGTCGATGAGAGTGATCCGACAATGAATCAGAGAGGCTCTTTGGATATAGATTTCGGTGATGATGGTGCCGGAGTTGTTACTGCAAACGGAGTGTATAATGTATCTGGCTCAGTTAAGGGAGGCTTATTACAATCTGGCGGCGTTGAAGTGATTATTGAACGCATGAATGATGGATATCAGGGTAAAGCCGCTGGTGATATTGTCTTTACCTTAAAGATTGATGCAGCTAATGGTGATTTTGAATATAATCAGTTAAAGCCTTTCGATCATCTTGATGATGTTGATCCAAATGATGTGATTACATTGGAATTTGGTGTCCAAGCGACAGATGCGGATGGTGATATTGCGACGCAGACATTAACGATTAATGTTGCTGATGACGGGCCGATTGCATGGAATGATGTCAATCGTTTAGACACTCTGGATGATGTTGCGGTTGGTAATGTTATCACTGGCGAAAATGGCGGCGCCAATGCGGCTGATGATTTGAGCCAAGATACTAGCAATTTAGTTGTTAAAGTCTCGTTTGGTTCGCATTCGGTTGAAGTGCCAAACAGCGGTACGGTGTCCATAGATGGTAAATTCGGGACGCTTGAAATTGCAGCTGATGGATCTTATCGATATGAATTATTTGAAGGCTCGTCGTTTAAGCCAAATGTTTCTGATCAGTTTAAATATACGCTTGTTGATGGTGATGGGGATGCGAGTGTAGCAACTCTTAAGCTTGATGGTTTGGAGCCTAAATTGATTGTTGGCGAGAATGTTGACGATGTTAGTGGTTCGGATTTAACGCACCATATTGGCGGCGGTAATGAGTCAATCATTGGTGGCGCCGGGTCGGATATTTTGGTGGGGGATGTTGGTGGTTCGTCGATGGAGCAGCAATCGCAGGATTACAATATTCTGTTTATTATCGATATTAGTGGTTCAATGTCATCTAATAGTGGCCATGGTGCGAAGATTAAATTGCTTCAGGGTGCAATTGATAATCTTATACGTGATTTTGGCGATTATCAAAATGGTGAGGTGCAAGTTCATTTTGCTCCATTTAGCACCACTGCTAGCGCGGGAGCATCATTTAATGTTAGCGATGCGCAAGGGTTAAACAATGCGATTTCTTATTTGAACGCGCTTAAGACGGGCTGGACAACTAATTATGAAGCGGGATTACAAGGCGGGATTGCATTGTTGCAGGGCAGCGAAGCTTTGACCAACGCGCAGACAATTACGTATTTTATTTCAGATGGTGAGCCGAACCGATTTGTGAATGCTAAAGGTGCTGTTCAAAGTGGTAATGCAAACAAGGTGATAGCAGAAATAACAGGTAGTGACGGCAGCAATGAAGTCGAAATTTTACAGCACCTTAGCAATGAAGTCATTGGTGTTGGCATTGATATTGGCGGCAATATTTCACGGATTAATGCGATTGATAGTGATGGAAATTCAATTAATGTCGATGATACGAATGATCTGAAAAGTGCGCTTGCGCAGACCAATCCACTTTTAAAGCTGGCTTCGGTTGGTGATGATGTCATTAAGGGTGGAGACGGTGATGATATTATCTATGGTGATAGTGTGAACACAGATGCCTTGGCTGCCGAGCATGGATTTGATAGCGATAAAGGCTCAAGCTGGGAGGTTTTTGATAGGCTAGAAAACGGTGAGAGCACGCTTCAGGTCGGTTGGGACCGTGCGGACACGCAAGAGTATATCCGTAATCATTCAGACAGTTTAGCAAAAGAGGGTGTCAATAATTCAGACGCTGGACGCGATGGGGGTAATGATACGCTTTATGGTGGTGATGGCGATGATATTATTTATGGTCAAGAGGGCAATGATGTTCTTTATGGCGGTGCGGGTAATGACGTGCTTGTCGGTGGATCGGGTGCGGATAGATTTATGTTGGATGCGATTAATCAGGGTATTGATGTTATCCGTGACTTCGGCGCGGATGAGGGGGACGTGCTTGATTTTTCAACGTTGATCCAAAATTACGATCCGGCGCAACAGGCGATTGATAATTTTGTTTTTGCTCGTGAAGTTGATGGCGGAACTATTCTTTCAATCGACGTCACAGGACATGGTGATATTGGCAATGCAGTTGATTTGGTCGCGCTCGAGGGCTTGCAAGGCATTGACCTTCAGGCTCTCGTTGAGAGCGGTAATATTAACGTGATGTAAAAAAGAGGGTTTTTCGATCCCTCTTTTCCAATGATATTTGAATTATTTATTTCCAACCATTTCGATGGTTCTGGTTGGGAATGGGATGGTGAGGCCGCCTTTATCGAGGGCTTCTTTTACGGATTTCGTGAGACCCCATTTGATGTTCCAATAATCGGAACTTTCAACCCAAAATCTTGCGGTGATGTTAACAGATGAATCGGCCAATGTGCTTACGAAGTAGAGTGGTGTTTTGCCTTCTGTATCGACTAGGCGTTTTTCTTTGGATACTTCTTTTTCGATGACTTTGAGTGCTTTTTCGATGTCGTCGCTATAGCTGATGCCGTTGACGAGGTCGATGCGGCGTTGTCTGTTGCGGGAGAAGTTGAAGATTGCGGTGTTCCATAATTGGTTGTTCGGGGTGAAGATATGGACGTTATCGACGGTTGAAAGCTCGGTTGCGAAAAGGCTGAGGCTTTTTACGGTTCCTTTGATGTTGCCGGTTTCGATATAATCACCGACGTTGAATGGTCTTAAGATCAAGAGCATTACGCCTGCGGCTACGTTTGATAAGGTTCCTTGCAGGGCGAGGCCAATTGCTAAACCTGCCGCGCCTAGCACAGCCAATAAGCTAGCAGTTTGCACGCCGAGTTGCCCTAAAACTGCAACAAATGCGATGGCGAGGATTGCGTATTTCAAAAGTCCGCCGAGGAATGCTTTTAGCGTGGCGTCAAGTTTTTTGACTTTTTTGACGCGATTAGAGAGCCATTTTCCGATGATCCATCCCGCGAGCAAAATTGCGATCGCAGTGAGGAGATTCATGCCCCAAAATGTGATTTGTTGAATGAGTTCTGAGTCTTTTAAAATTTCGGTGCTTGGCAAATCCATGACTGCGTTCCCTTTATCTTACTTTGTATTTATTCGTGTGTTTATCGATCTTGAGATATTTTTTAGAATATCATGATGTTTTTTAACAGTGATTTTTGATTATTTTTTTGACGCTGGTGTTTTTTATGCATGTTCGACCTTATGTTACAGATTAGGTATAGTGATTGCGTGCGTGAATTTGCGCGTTGATTTGAACGAATGGAAATGGGCTGTTTATGAATTTAATTATTGCTTACGCTGTGACGACGATTAGCTTTTTGGCAATTGATGCCGTGTGGCTGGGTGTTGTCGCCAAGAAGTTTTATAGCGATCAAATGGGTGATTTGATGCTTGATAACATCAATTTCGCGGTCGCGGCGGTTTTTTATCTGTTTTACACGGTGGGAATTGTTGTTTTCGCGATTAAGCCAGCTATAGCTGCTGATAATATCCTCTTGGCGCTTGGTTATGGCGCTTTGTTTGGGTTTTTGGCTTATGGGACATATGATTTTACCAATATGGCGACGGTGAAAGATTGGCCATTTTTGATGAGCTTTGTTGATATTGCTTGGGGTACGGTTTTAACAGCTTCAGCGGCCGGAATTGGTTTTTTCCTCACCACGCAGATTGTTGAAAAATTATAGTGTCTGATTTTCTGGATGTGGGAACTATCGCTAAAGCGATGACGTTGGATGGGTATGACAGATAATAAACATCATTCTTATCACATTTTAATCAATAAATATTCTGGCGGTTTTGAACCTTTGGGCGAGGATTTTTTCGTTGAGGTGTTTGACGAGTCGAATATTGACGTAGCGTCGTTGGAGTTTTTAGAGCCAGATGCCTTATTAGAGCGGCTTGATGCGATTAAGGATGGTGAGCACCCGATCTTGATTGGTGGCGGTGACGGCACGATCAGGGGATGCGCGGAGATTATGATGAATGCCAAGCAATCTTTTGGTGTTTTGCCATTGGGCACGATGAATTTGATGGCGCGTGATTTGAACATTCCATTGGATATTAAGGATGCGGTTGCGGCTTATGCGCATGACATGGATATATTGGATATTGATGTCGGCATGGTGAATGGTGAGACTTTCCTTTGCTGTGTTGGCATTGGTACGATGCCGGAAAGCTCAGAATTTCGTGAAGATAATCGCAATCAAAATGCGGCGCTATTGATGCCGCGATTGACCGTTTTTGTTTTGGATCAGATGGATCAAGTGAAACACCGTTATTTGCGCCTGACGATGGATGGGGTGCAAAAGAGCCTTAAGACTGCGGCGTTGGTGATTTCAAACAATCATTATCAACCGCAAGAACAGTGGAGTGATAATAATTTTATGCGAGAATCTTTGTCGCATGGGCAGCTTGGGGTTTATTCGGCAGCGCCTAAAACAATATGGGATCGCATCCGTATTATTACGCGGCTTGGTTTTGGTGATTGGCGCAAAGATCCGTTCGTTGCGGAGTGGAAGGCGGAAACGGTTACGGTCAGGACAAAGCGAGCGGAGGAATTGGTGTCTCTCGATGGTGAGACAATGACGCTTGAGACGCCGCTTAATTTTTGGATCAATCGCCGGGCGCTTAATGTCTTGGTGCCTGCGGTGGCTGAGGGAGAGGGAGAACCAAGCGCTCAGGAGGTTGCGGCATGAAAATAATGCATCTATCGGATTTGCATTTTGGCACAGAGAGTGACGGAATTGTTGATTTGCTGAAAGTGTCTATTGAAGATATTAAGCCAGAGCTTGTCGTCGTCAGCGGAGATTTTACACAGATAGCCAATAACCGAGAGTTTAAAACGGCGCAGACATTTATGAGCGCGCTTAGCATGCCTGTGTTTTGTGTGCCGGGTAATCATGATATTCCGCGCTTTGATTTGTGGGAGCGGTTTTTTGACCCTTATCGCAAATATAAGAAATATATTGATGAGAATTTATGCCCTGTCTTTGAAAATGATGAAGTGATTGTGGCGGGTATCAATTCGGCGCGGCGGGTTTTGCCGCATTGGAATTGGGCGAATGGCGCGATTTCAGGGGCGCAGCTTGATCATCTTGAGCGTGTTTACGGAGATAGCAAAAAGCGCCGTATTTGTGTGTTTCACCATCCTATCCATCAGGCGATGAATGCGCCGCTTGATACGGTTGTTTATGGTGCGAAGCAGGCTATGGCGCGATTGAATGAGATGGAGGTCGATCTGGTTTTAACGGGGCATGTGCATCATGCTTCGGTTACGACGATTGGTGATGTAGATCACAGGACGCTGTATTTGAGCGCGTCGACTGCATTGTCTTCACGGCTTCGTTCACAGCAAAACGGATTTAATGTGATTGAAGTCGATAGCGAACGGATGGATATTGCCCTTTATGCGCATGACGGTGAAGGTTTTAAAGAGATTGAGAATTACAGCTCTGCGCGTATTTAACGTTTAAGAAGAATGCAGCATCGTATAGATGAGCGGGATCCAGATGAAGGATGTTGTAATTGTGCCCTTCACGCATTGATAGCCTATCCAATACCAGAATAATTGTTTTTTATGTGCTTTTAGGTAAGTGATGGCGTTTTTAAAACGGGTGAACGCAGCGCTGATTGGGTTTGTGCTTTTCTTTTTTGATTGCGTATCGATCATTTTTGTATCCGCAGTCTCATCAGGTTTTATATCTTGGTTGGTTTTAGTCATAGCGAAGCTCCTGTGCTTTGCCGCGGAAAATGTAATATGCGAGTAATGTGTAGCCGATCAGTATTGGAAGTACAATAAGCGTTCCTATCAGAATGATCATGAGTGATTCTGGTGCGCTTGCTGCGTCTACGATTGTGAGGGCGTTTGGCACGATATAGGGATAGAAGCTATAAGCGAGGCCGCAAAAGCAGAGGACATAGACGGCGATTGTCATGGCGAAAGGTGCCCATGCCAGACGATCCTTGTTTAATGGCATTTTTCTGAGCATCAGATATAGCCCTATGATCAATGCGCCTGTTAATGCGGGGATTGGGGCGAGCATGAGGAATGCAGGGAATTCAAACCATTTTTCGAAGATGCGTGCGCTTACGAAGGGCGTTGATGCGGAAACGAGTGCGATACCGACGCATGTGAATGCTAAATTCTGTTTCATCCATCTTACGGCTTTTATCTGGAGATCGTGTTCGCATCTCCAGATGAGCCAAGCTGCGCCGATGAGGCAGTATCCAGAGGCAACAGCAATGGCGATAAGGCATGAGAACAGCACAACAGCCCATCCATCAGCAAAGCCGGTGATGTATGCGCCGAGCATATAGCCTTGTGCGAGGGCGGTGATGAGTGATCCCGCGAAGAAGGATTTATCCCAACGGTGTTTTTTATGCTTTGCGACTTTAGCGCGGAAGTCAAAAGAGACACCGCGGAAGATAAGGCCAAAGAGCATGAGCGCGACGGGCAAGTATAGCTCGCTTAATATGACTCCGTGGGCGAGTGGGAATGCGACCAGTAGAAGGCCGACACCCAGCACAAGCCAGGTTTCATTGGCATCCCAAAATGGACCGATAGATGCGATCATGCTGTCTTTTTCATCGTCGCTTGCAAAGGCCGTTAGCATTCCTACGCCTAAATCATAGCCGTCTAATACGGCGTAGATGAGCATGGATAGTCCCATGAGGAAGGCAAAGGTGACGGGTAGCCAATCGCCGCTGGAGATTAAGTCATGTATCATATTATTCTGCTCCTACGATGCCTGCGCGGCGCTCGATGCCTTGGGTTTTTGTGTTTTCGGGGTCTCGATTTCCGCCGTCACCTGCGCGTTTTGCCATGTAGACTATTGTGCTGATATAGGCGATGAGCAGGAGGGCATATACACCGAGATAAGCCATTAGTGTTGTGAAGACTGCGCCGCCTTTAACCGGGCCAAGGGCTTGTTCGGTGGTGAGTATGCCGTAGACGAGGTAGGGTTGTCGGCCGATTTCGGTGACATACCATCCCGCGATTGTTGCAAGCCATCCGGAAAAGGCCATGGGTATCAGGACGTAGGCAAGCGGTTTGATCCAGTCTTTTTTCTTTGTGACGATGATTACACCAGCCCATGAGACGAGCAGCATAAGGATGCCTGTGCCGACCATGATGCGAAAGCCCCAGAAGACTTTTCCGACGGGGGGGTGTTTGCCTTCGAATTCGTTGAGGCCTTTTAGCTCCCCATCCCATTCATGAGTGAGGATGAGGCTCGCGAGTTTTGGGATTTCGATGGCGTAATCATTTTGTTTTGTTTCAGAATTGGGGATGCCAAAGAGAACGAGAGGTGCGCCTTTTTCCGTTTCCCACAGCCCTTCCATCGCCGCGACTTTTGCGGGTTGGTGTTCTTTTGTGTTGAGGCCGTGAAGATCACCGACGAATATTTGAACGGGAATCAGGAAGGCGGCAATGAAGATGCCTGTTCTCATTGTTTTCATGACAACGGGGCCACGGTCATTCATAACATAACGCAGTGCGGATATACCTGCCACAAGGAAGGATGCGGTTAATCCAGATGCGATGAGCATATGGGTGAGGCGGTACGGCATGGATGGGTTGAAAACGATTTCCATCCAGTTTGTTGCATGGGCAACGCCGTCGATCATCTCAAAACCTTGGGGTGTTTGCATCCAACTGTTAAGGACCAATATCCAAAATGCGGACATGGTGGTGCCGAATGCGACCAAGAAGGTTGCGAGTGTATGCAGCCATCCCGGGACGCGTCGATAGCCAAAGAGCATGATGCCGAGGAAGGTCGCTTCGAGGAAGAATGCGGTCAGGACTTCATAGGCAAGCAGCGGACCAGCAATATTACCAACCGTTTCCATGTATCCAGGCCAGTTTGTGCCGAATTGGAATGACATGGTAATGCCAGTGACAACGCCGATGGCAAAGCTTAATGCGAAGATTTTGGTGAAGAAGAAATAGGCATGCATCCATGTTTCGTCTTTGGTTGCTGTGAAGCGGAGTTTGAAAAACAGCAATATCCATCCCAATGCGATGGTGATGGTCGGGAACATAATGTGGAATGTTATGTTCGCCGCGAATTGAATGCGTGATAATACGAAGGGGTCGAAATCCATAATTTAACTCTTTTTCTATTCTTACTTTTTGCTTTTACCGCCGGGGATGACTTTCAATTTATCTTTCATTTGATACAGGCTGTATACTTTTGCGCCCATCTTCAAAAGGTTGACGAGCCGATCAGTCTCTAAAGCCTGCATGTCTTTATACCAATCCGTTAGCATCTCGATCAAGTCGTGCATTTCGTTCATTTTGTCTTGTGCGAATTTTTCCTGATCGGATGTTGGTGTTTCCATGATGATGGAGCGCAACATAGTGAGGGTTGGCTCAATCTCTCTCTTTCGGCGCTCTTCGACCAAATTGCGGACGATGTCCCAAATCTCTTCGTGTGTGGCGTAATAATCTTTGCGGTCACCGGGGATGTGCCTGAGCATGACCAAATTCATTGCGTCTAATTCTTTTATACCCATAGCAACGTTTGATCGTGAGAAGCCGAGTTGATCGACGATTTGATCGGCGTTAAGTGGCTCAGGGGAGAGGTATAGCAGCGCATAGATTTGCCCCACTGTGCGGTTAATGCCCCAGCGTGACCCCATTTCACCAAAATGCAGTACAAATGTTTGTATGATTGGCGGCAAGTTCATAGTGCTTTATCTTCTCATGTTTTCTGAATTTTCAGTATATACTGAAAATTCAGAAAATGAAAGAGGGGGAGGTGAATTATTTAAACATAATATTGTTTGATCTATTCTTGAGTATATAATTTTGTGGAGGAGAATAGCTTTTTTCTGTGCAATTAGAATCCTTTAACTTTACTTTTTAAGCTAAGTGTAATATTTTTTTAAGTAATATAGTTTAGATTAATTACAGAACGTAAATTTCAATCATTACATAAAGGATATAGAAAATGGTTAGAACGAGTAGACTATTACTGAGTGCTGCAGTATGCGGAATTATCGGATTTGGTGCAATTCAAGCGCAAGCTGAAGATGTTGACATTGAGGCAACATTGAGTGCATCCCCCGCACTAACCATTGGTACGGTAACAGATATGGATTTTGCCAGCCTTGATTTCGCGGCAACACATAGTGGAACAATTACTTATGGTCCAGATGGTGTGGCTGCGCTTACAGCTACTGGTTTGACATCTTCCGGTTCTCCTGTTGCAGGTGAGATTCCAATTACAGAGAGCCTTGCGACTTTGGACATTACATGTGACGCAACTGCGACGATATCAGATGGTTCTGTCGATCTAACAATTGACCAAGTTGTTTGGGATTTGGCTGCTAATGATTATGCTACTGCGGCTGCGGCTAATACTTGTGCGGGGCTTGGTGGTACGCCGGTTGCTGTTGACACAACTGTTAATAATGACCCAACGATTTATGTCGGTGCGCGTCTTGTTGTTGGTTCTGATGTTTTGAACGCGAGTGGAACTGCAACGTATGACACAAGTACTGGTGGTGGTGATCCGATCACATTCAGAATTGTGTCTCAGTAGATTTTGTTTTGCTGATTAGTTATTTAAGGTTGCGGGAGGTAAAATATCTTCCGCAATTTTTTTATTTTTAGCCATCTCGGCATTTCGATATGATTGTAATGTATATGTTTGATAGGTGATTCCTTTGTTTTTCAATATGCGCCATCATTGCTTTTATTTCTTACTGTTCTGGCTTTCGCTGGTGCTTATCTTCGGTGTTTCCTTAAACGTTGCGATCGCACAGGTTGTTATGAATCCGAGCGCAAATATTGATTTTGGGCGGATTGATTTTGCTGATAGCCATAATGGGCGTGTGCAGCTTGGTTCTAATGGTAATGTGAGCGCGACTGGATTTGGTATTGCGCCGAGGAATAACGGCAATGCTGGGCTTGTTCGTATTACCAGCCCGGATACTGGAACATTAGAAGTAAAATGTTCATCCTCGGGGGTTTTGTCTGATGCTAGTGCCTCTGATCTGAATATTGTTAATGTTGAGATTGCAGTTAATGTTGGCGTTTCTTTTGGTAGTGGCATTGCTTGTGCTGGTGTTTTGCCTGCGGATCCGCTTACGACGACGCTTGATATGGATGCTTTGGGGGATCCTGAAATATTAATTGGGGGGGAGGTTCCGATTAATAATATTGGCAGTTTCCCAGCTGATCGAGAATATAACAGTGGTGATGGCGGTAGTGATATTCGGTTGTCTATTACTGTTCAGTGAATTAATATTTAATGAGTTGTTTGTACCCGCCTTTTATTTTCCCTTGTGTGATTACTATTAAAAGAAATTGAGAATTATGAAGTTAGTCTATTATTTTGTTGTTGTTTTAATATGCGCTGTATTTGTTTATCAGCCTGTGGGTTATGCAATGGATCTCTTTTTTGCTCCTAAGCGCATTTATTTGAGCGATAAAGAGCCAGTGACGGAGTTGCGCGTTACAAATACGGGAAATTTGGCGCGTGCTTACACTGTCATGGTTGAGGATCTGATTATGACGGAGGAGGGCGTGACGGCGCGAGTGGATGGATTTGATTATTCCGCGAAGCGTATGGTTCGATTTGTTCCTCGCCAGTTTACCTTGGAGCCAGGCGGGCGTCAGATCGTGCGTATTATGGCGCGCATTTCGCCCGATAAGCCGGATGGGGATTATCATAGCCATATGGAATTTTTAGAAAATGTCAGCCGACGCGATGAGCTTAATCCGAAAGATGATTCAGCTGATGGACAGATAGCCAAAGCTAGCGCCAAAATTTCCTACTCTCTGGCTATCCCAATTACGGTTAGTAAGGGCGAGGTTAGTACGCGTGTTGATATAGGTGAACTTGCTTTAAAATTTGATGAGAAAGGCAAGCCTTTTATCGCTGCGGAATTGCTGCGCAGTGGGAATGGGCAGGGTAATGTTTTGCTTGATGTGGATTATATCGCGCCCGATGGTCAAGTGACCAAGGCAGGGCCGCGAAGAACTATTTATGTGTATCGCGAGTTAGATCGCGTGAAGCGTAAAATTGCTATTCAATTGATTGAAGGCGTTCAAATGCAGAAAGGAGGTGCGTTTAAAGTGACATTGTTTAACCGAGATATATCCGAAGTTGATCCGGTTAAAGAATTGACGCTTGCTGTCAATTAATCGTTTTCCGCTCTAACGCGTCCTGCGTATGGGGCAAAACACCACGATGACCATGATTGGTACAGTCCGAAGGGCCATAATTCCGGCCCGCATTTTATTATTGATTTTGTTTGCACTGGGCACCGTGTTTGCCAAGCCCTCTTTTGCGGCCACAAATCTGGTGGAGCGGCCAGAAAATGAACTGCTGATTTTAGAGCTTTATATCAACGAGACGTTGCGTGATCGCACGTTGCTCGGGTATTTGCCCAGAGGGGAGCCGCCACAAAAGGCGTTATTGCCGCTTGGTGCGCTCAGCCGTAAGCTTAGTTTTTCGATTGATGTTGATAGCGCGGCGGGCATGGCGCAGGGGTGGTTTATTCGTGAGAATAATGTGTTCCAGCTCGATATGAATAGACAGGTTGTTTTGTTGAACGGCAAGGAAGCGGTCTATCCCGATGGTGTGGTTGAGGCGCATTATGAGGATATATATGTCCGCGTCGATTATCTTGAGGCTTGGTTTGGTTTAGATATTTTAACCGATACTGGCGAGATGCGCGTTGATTTGACATCTGATCAGCAATTGCCATATGAGGCGGAGCAGGAACGCTTAAAGCGTGCGAAAAGATATTCTCATGTCGGGGGGCGTGTTAGTCCTGATTATTCAAACGCGAAATTTATTCCTTATAAGGGCTTTAGTTTGCCGAGTGTGATTATGCAGGGATCTACTAATATTAATCGTATCAATGGTGATCTTAATGGCTTTGGCGGCTATTCGTTGCAAACGAATGGGGACTTGCTTAATTTTGGTTCACGTTTTGTTGCGTCGGGTGTTGTGGATGATGAAGAGGGGCATCAGTTGCGTTCTTTCCAATTGACGTTTGATCGTCAGGACCCTGGGCGCAATCTTTTGGGGCCTTTGCGGGCGGGCTCTTATTCCTTCGGGGATGTTAATTTCCCTGATGTGCCGCTTGCTATATCACGGCGTAGGGGGCGAGGGGTGTCGGTTTCATCAGATAGTGTTATTTCCAATTCTAGCGTGTTTACCCCAGAGGTTACGGTCATTGATGGGGATGGGCCGATCGGTTGGGACGCTGAATTATATCGCAATGGGTATTTCGTCGGGTTTGTTGAGGTCGGCAATGATGGGCGTTACGTGTTTGAAGATGTTGAATTGATTAGAGGATTTAACCTTTTCGAGATTATTTTATATGGCCCTGAAGGGCAGAAACTGGTTCAAAGCCAACGCGTGGTTCGCGGGGCGCGGATGTTGCCTGAGGGGGAGACATCATATGATTTTGCGCTTGGGCAGCCAGAGACAGATTTTATTCCATTGGTTGAGGATAATGGCCGTGATAATGCGTTCGGCGCGAGTGGTCAGTTCTTCCATGGTTTGCGTAAGAATTTAACCGTAGGGGCGAGCTTGTTTCGGGGGAAAGATAAGGCAAGCACATTAGAAGAGGCGCAAACAGCAGGAACGGTTTCTGCGATTTCGACATTTTTGGGGTTTCGTACGCAGCTTCAGCTGATGAAGGCCACCGAAGACAGGAGTGCGTATGACGTGGAGGTGACCACGCGATTTAAAGGAGCAAATTTAACCGTTGGGCACACATCCTATGATGGGTTTATTAATGACGATAGGCGTATTAAAGACCGGACTGATCTATCTGTTAATCGAAATTTTGGATCGTTCTCGGCGAGCGCGCGGGCAGAGAAGATTACATTTTTGGAAGATGAGGCAGAGACTGTTCTTGATGCGACGCTCTCGACCAATATCAAAGGCGTGGCGCTTACGAATGGTTTGAAGCGAACGATTTCAGACAATAGCGGGCAGGAGAACTTTGAAGGTGATTTGGCCGCAGCGTTTAACGTTTGGGATTGGCGTGTGCGTACCAATTTGGATTATAATTTGATGCCTACTGCCAATGAGAGGTTAGAAGGGTTTCAGCTTTCTGCGTTGAAGCAGTTTGGTCGCGACCATAGTTTACGTTTGAACGGGAATTACGCGTTCAACTCGGATGTAACGCGTGCAGATTTGAGGTATACGCGCCAGATTGATGATCTTTCCGTTGATTTTAATTTAGGCGGGGATACGGACAATAATTATTCAGCCGGGATCACGCTTCGTACAGCTTTACAGGCGGATAATCACGGGCGTTATAATTTTGTGAATGTGCGTGATGGTAATGCTGGTGCGGTGGGGCTGCGTGCCTATGTCGATGAAAACCAGAATGATGTTTACGACGTCGGCGAGAAGTTATTGGAGGGGGTTAAGTTTCGATCCAATCGTGGTATTGTTGATGATGAGACGGATAATGAGGGCGCAGTGTTTGTGCGGGGTTTAAGCGAGAGCATCACACGTTTTAGCATTGATGAGGGCAGCTTGCCGAGTATCTATCTTAAGCCTGCTATTGATTATGTTGATGTTATTCCGCGCGCAGGCAGTTCGGCGACGGTTGATTTGGCTTTCACACAATTGGGTGAGATTGATGGTTTCATATATGCGTTTGAGAAAACCGATAGCGGTCATGAAAAGGGTGCGCCCAGTATAGAGGTGCGGCTTTTTGATGTGGAGAGCGGCGAAGAGGTGCAAACCACCGATAGCGAATATGATGGATATTATGTGTTCTCGGCTATTCCCATGTCGACTTATCGGATTGAGGTGGTTCCTTCATGGGGGCATAGCGATAATTTACGATCGGATAATATTGTTGTTGAGGCAAAGAATCCCATTGTGATGGATGTTGATTTTACGTTGCCGCCGCGTGTGGTTTTTGAGGATGGGCCTGTTGACATTCGGGCGGATTTAGATGGGGGCGGCTTGTCTGGGGTTGAGCCTGCGTCGGGCATGAATGGATCAGGCAAGCCTGGTATATTTGTTCAGATGGGCGCGTTTGGCAGCCCTGAAAATGCAGCGGCAGAAATGGCGCGCCTTAATGATCTTTATGCAGGAACGCTTGGGCAGGTTAATATGCAAGTGCGTGATGCGGTTGTTAAGGGCAAGACTTATTACCGTGTTCTTGGCGGCGTTGGCTCACGCAAGGCTGGTAAGGTTTTGTGTAAATCGCTTAAGCGTGAAGGCATGAAGGGCTGTAACGTTATCAAGATGTGATGCATCGAGCCTTATAGTATCATTATAATACTTATAGTTTTATGTTTATATTCGACACGATTCGTTTTGCAATTTCTTTTGCCGTTTCTGTATCATTCGCGCGGGCTAATGCCACACCCATGCGGCGTGATCCGTTGACTTGCGGTTTGCCGAATAGGCGTAGATCGGTGTTGGGTACATCAAGGGCGTTTGCCACATTTTCAAAATGCACGTTTTGAGAGTTTCCTTTGACCAAAATAACGGCGGAGGCAGATGGGCCGTGAAAATGGATATTGGGAATGGGGAGGCCGAGAAAAGCGCGAGCGTGGAGTGCGAATTCGGAGAGGTCCTGTGAGATCATAGTGACCATGCCCGTATCGTGGGGGCGTGGTGAGACTTCGCTGAAATAAACATCATTGCCTTTGATAAAAAGCTCAACACCGAATAGGCCATAACCGCCGAGTGCGTCGGTGATTTTTTCTGCGACCTCAATGGATTTCGACAGGGCGACATCGGACATGGCTTGGGGTTGCCATGATTCTTGGTAGTCGCCGTTTTCTTGGTGATGGCCGATGGGTTCGCATGTGCTTGTACCATCTTTGTGGCGGATGGTGAGGAGGGTGATTTCATAGTCGAAATCGATGAACCCTTCGACGATGACGCGTCCTGCACCTGCGCGACCGCCTTCTTGGGCGTAATCCCATGCGGATTGGATGTCATTTACGTTTTTGATGACGCTTTGGCCTTTGCCTGATGAGCTCATGATGGGTTTGATGACGCAGGGCATGCCAATTGTTTCAATCGCGGTTTTAAGCTCGTGGAGTGTATCGCAGAATGCGTAGGGTGATGTTGGAAGGGATAGGTCTTCGGCGGCGAGGCGACGGATGCCTTCGCGGTTCATTGTAAGATGGGCGGCGCGGGCAGAAGGGACAACGTTGAAGCCTTCGTTTTCCAGCTCAATGAGGACATCGGTCGCGATGGCTTCTACTTCGGGCACGATGAAATCTGGTTTTTCGGATTTTATGATCTCGCGCAAAGCGTCCTTATCGAGCATAGACAAGACATGTGAGCGGTCAGCGATTTGCATGGCGGGCGCATTTTCGTATGAATCGAGCGCAATCACTTCGACGCCGAGGCGTTTAAGTTCTATGGCAACTTCTTTGCCTAATTCACCCGAGCCGCAGAGGAGGGCTTTGGTTGTGTATTTGGAAAAGGGTGTGCCGAGAGTTGTCATTGTTTTGTCCTGTCATTGATGTGCTCATACTTTAGTACAATGAATTGGGTTTTGGAATGAACTTTATTTGTATTTATGCGTTGGATTATTGAACAACGAAAGGAGAAAAACATGTCTAGTAGAGAGCATAAAGATAAGATTTGGGGATATATTGAGGATATCAAAGTTGGAATGTTGGTGAGCGAAGACGGCGAGGATTTGCGCGCGCGCCCCATGCATATTGTTCAGGATAAATATGATGGCACAATTTGGTTTTATACCAAAAAGAGCGCAGAAAAAGTAAGCGAGATGCAAGACAAGCACCGCGTATGTTTAACATTTTGTAATCATGATGATGGCGTGCATGTCTCGCTTTCGGGCTTTGCGCATTTGACGCAAAACAAGATGTTGATTGATAAATATTGGAATCCGTTTGTTGAGGCTTGGTTTGATGGCGGCAAAGACAGTGATGATGTCGCGCTTTTGGAGATCAAAGTCTATAAAGGCGAGCATTGGGATAGCGAAGATAATAAATTCGTGCAGCTGTACGAAATTGCGAAAGCCAACGTGACGGATGAAAATCCAGACCTTGGTGAGAATGAGAAATTTGGATAATTAGCGCCGATGAGCGATTTAAAAACTAGTAATGCCCACACATTTAAAAAGTTGGATTCGCTCGCACATTGGATGGATAGCCGTTTTGTGATACCTGGCACATCCATCCGATTTGGTTTGGACTCGCTATTAGGTATCGTGCCTGGGATCGGGGATTCAGTGACTATGGTCTCAACGGTTTATTTGATTGGCGTTGCACAATCGTTCAAGTTGCCGTTTCATGTCACGCTATTGATGATATGGAATATGTTTATTGACTGGATTATCGGTATTATTCCGTTGATTGGTGATATTTTCGATGTGGGTTGGAAGGCGAATTTGCGCAATGTTGCGTTGATCAAAAAACATGCCGATATTGGTCACGACATTGAGGCGTGAGAGATTTCTTGCTTGTAATTTTATAGTCTCAGCATTGTTTCTTCGAGCTCTTTGATTTGATCGCGCAGTCTTGCGGCTTCCTCGAAATCCAAATTTTCTGCCGCTTTTAGCATTTTAACTTTTACAGATTTAATGTGGCGTGTGATTTTTTCCGGCGATTCTAATATGTCTTGATCCACATCTTGCATGGCTGCGGATATCTCAATGACTTCCTGATTCCAGACAATTTGGCTTAGGTTTTTCTTCACGCTTGCGGGGGTGATATTGTTTTCTTTGTTGTATTCAATTTGCTTTTCGCGGCGGCGGCTGGTTTCGTCGATTGCGTATTGCATGCTGCCGGTGATTTTGTCGGCGTAGAGAATTGCCTTGCCGTCGACGTTGCGGGCAGCGCGGCCTATCGTTTGTATGAGGGATGTTTTGGAGCGCAAGAAGCCTTCTTTATCCGCATCGAGGATCATGACGCGCATGCATTCGGGAATGTCGAGGCCTTCGCGAAGTAGGTTAATTCCCACAAGCACATCGAATAAGCCTTTACGCATGTCTTGTATGATTTCAATGCGCTCAAGCGTGTCCACGTCGGAATGGATATAGCGGACGCGGATCTGATGTTCGCTTAGATATTCGGTCAGTGCCTCTGCCATTTTCTTTGTGAGGGTTGTGACCAGGAGGCGGCCGCCTTGGGCGATGACTTCTTTTGCTTCATGCATCAGGTCGTCGACTTGGTTTTCTGTTGGGCGGATTTCAACGGGTGGGTCGATAAGGCCAGTTGGGCGCACAACTTGTTCGACGAAGGTGCCGCCGGTTTGGTTCAGTTCCCATTCCGCGGGGGTCGCGGATACGAAGATGCTTTGACCGCGCAGGGCGTTCCATTCTTCGAATTTTAAGGGGCGGTTGTCGCGTGCGGCTGGAAGGCGGAAGCCATATTCAACGAGCGTGTCTTTTCGCGCGCGGTCGCCCGATGACATGGAGCCGATTTGTGAGGCCATGATGTGGCTTTCGTCGAGGAACATCATTGCGTTTTTGGGCATATACTCGACCAATGTTGGCGGTGGCGCGCCTGTCGGTCTGCCCGTGAGGTAGCGGGAATAGTTTTCGATGCCTTTACAGCTTCCTGTTTCGTTGAGCATTTCGATGTCAAATTGCGTGCGTTGATCAAGGCGCTGTGCTTCGAGGAGTTTGTTTTGGGACTCGAATTCGGCGAGGCGATCTTTAAGGTCGATTTTGATTTGTTTGACGGCTTGTTTGATTGTCGGGCCGGGGGTGATGTAATGCGAGTTCGCGTAGACGCGCACATTTTCAAGGTCATCATATTTCTTTCCCGTGAGTGGATCAAATTCGACAATTTTGTCGATTTCATCACCAAAGAGGTCAAAGCGCCATGCACGATCCTCAAAGTGAGCAGGGAAGAGTTCGATCGTGTCACCGCGCACGCGGAAAGCGCCGCGCTCAAATGCGATGTCGTTGCGTTGATATTGGAGTTCGATTAGTTGTGCGATGAGTTGATCACGGTCAATAATATCTCCAATGGTGAGATCAAATGTCATGGCAGCGTAAGCTTCTTTTGACCCGATACCGTATATGCAGGAGACAGAGGCCACGATGATAACGTCGTCGCGTTCGAACAAGGCGCGAGTTGCGGCGTGGCGCATACGGTCGATTTGTTCGTTGATGGAAGAATCTTTTTCGATGAATGTGTCGGAGCGTGGGACATAGGCTTCGGGTTGGTAATAGTCGTAATAGGAGACGAAATATTCGACGGCATTATCTGGGAAGAAAGATTTAAATTCAGAATATAATTGTGCGGCCAATGTTTTATTTGGCGCCATGATTAGGGCGGGGCGCTGGGTTTGTTCGATGACATGCGCCATGGTGAAGGTTTTGCCCGATCCCGTAACGCCGAGGAGCACTTGGTCGGTGAGGCCATCATTGAGGCCAGCGACCAGTTCTTTGATTGCGTTTGGTTGATCACCGGACGGGGTGAAATCGGTCGAGAGGCGAAAAGGTTTTGACTGATTATTCGTTTTCTCGGCTGGTGTTTGTGATGAATGCGCGGCGCTGCCCATGGTTTGTCCTGATCTTGCTGTGTGGTCTTTTATGTATATCGAATTTTTTATCGGGAATTCCAGTATAAACGCTATTTCTGGAAATCTTATTTCTTCGGCTGGTTTCGTATTTATAGTTTTACATTAAATCGTATGGAAATCAGACTATCTGCGCATGCAATTTGAATACTCATGTCATTAAGAGCATACACAGGTATTGTGCTGTGCATTTTTCTTTAAGTTTGTCTTAGGGATGGTTTGCTTATTTTATGAATATAAATATCCGTCATTGTTCAATGCGAGTTTTATAATTGTTTTTGTTGATCTGGGCGAAATTTACATTTTAGGAATGATATTGATGTGTTTGGTTTTGATGCTCTGAGAGTGTTGATAGCCCTCATCTATTGTTGAAATGAGAGCCATTACGTTTATGTCGTATTATTTTTAATATTGGTTTTTTACATTCAATGCGCTTGAGACTATTCACCTTTTTCAATGGTGACTTAGTGCTTTTTAGAACCATATTTAAGTTCTCAATTATTGTTTATGTTCCGATTGGCTGATGAGATGCACGTTGCTGTCGGCTGTATATTCACGCATATTTTATACGCGTTAATCTTCCGTTATCTTATTGATGATAGTTTTATTGTATCAATACTTACTATCAATGGGAGGTCTTGGCGCCATGCTGTGTACACCCCTTTTATTTTTAATGAACATCTACAATGTGTCGGAGGATTACATATGATTAAAAACATCACACGTGTTGCGCTGGTTGCTGCACTTATTTCGGGAGTATCGTTTAGTGCTTTTGCGAATGAATATGAAGCTTCAGCAAAAAGTTTGGTTGATAGCCAAATCAAAGGCTGGTTAGAAAACCCGACGGTTATAGATGCTGTTAAGGCACAAAACGCAGCGCATGAAGGATTGTCGCAAGCTGATATCGATGCACTGGATCAAAAATGGCGTGCAGGTGATGCCGCGGTTATTGATCCAGTTTTAAACAGTGATCTTTCTACTTATCTAACCGGTGTTAAAGAGGGCGGAGAAGGCCTCTATACCGAGATTTTCGTCATGGACAACAAAGGTTTGAATGTTGGTCAAAGCGATAAGACGTCTGATTATTGGCAGGGTGATGAGGCTAAATGGCAAGAGACATATTCCGTAGGGCCCGATGCTATTCATCTTTCGGATGTTGAAGAAGATGAGTCTTCGCAGACATTCCAGATGCAAATCAGCCTTCCTGTCGTTGATGGTGGCAGCGTGATTGGCGCGGTTACTGTTGGTGTTAATGCAGAAATGCTTGAATAAAATATAACTTACAGATGGAGTGAACAGGATGTTTAAGAAATCTATCGCTGTACGAATTGTTTCTGCAATTACTTTGCTTTTGGTTATTGGTATGGGTGTTTTGGTGATTGCCCAGAATACTCTTACCAACTCTTTTTTCTCAAATGAATTTAGACGTACTTATGAGGAAAAGACGCTTTTGCTTGCCTCTCAAATGTATGGCGGGATTAAGTGGAAGAAGGAAGCCTCTATTAATGAGGTCTATGCAAAGCAAGCAGATCCAGAAAACGACACGGTGCTTTCTGACGTCCTGGTCACTGATGCTGATCGAAATCCTTTATCGCAATTCAGCGCGGAGCAGCATGATAATGTCGACCTTGTTGCGGTCTTGGGCGATGAGTTTGAAAAATTGAAGGACGAGCCTTTTGTTACGATTGATGATGGTGTTCATATTATCACCATGACCGCTGTGATAGATGAAAAGAAGGGCGTTGTTCTTGGTTATGTTGTTATGTCATGGAGCAAGCTTCATGCGATGAACAAAATGGCGTCCATGCGCAATATGTCGATCATTTCAGCGGGGATAATCACGCTCATGATTGCTGGGGCGTTGGTTGTTCTTTTGCAGATCATGTCTATTCGTCCTATCACGTCGCTTAAGGAGACAATGGCTTTGCTTGCTGGTGGGAATATTGATGTTGATATTCCTTTTACGGACAGGGTTGATGAAATTGGTCAAATGGCCAGTGCGGTTCAGGTTTTTAAAGATAATGCGATTGAGAAAGAGAAGCTTGAGCTTGAGCAGGCAGAGCGTGAAAAACGTGCGGAGCTTGAAAAGAAAGAGTCTATGCGCCTCCTTGGCGATAATTTCAAATCGCAGGTTGGTGGTTTGGTGAGTTCATTGGCCGCGGCTGCGACCGAGCTTCAATCAACGGCTGAGAACATGAAGGGTATTGCAGAGCAGGCATCCGGATATACGCAAACAGTTGCAAATACCAGTGGTGAGGCTAGTTCCAATGTGAATGCTGTTGCCGCGGCGATGGAAGAGATGACCACAAGCAACATCGAGATTACCTCACAGATTAACAATACATTGCAACAATCGACCAATGCGGCAAGAAGTGCAGATGATGCGAATGTTACGATTGCTAATCTTAGTGAGCTCATGTCGACCATTGGTGATGTTGTTGGTGCTATTCGCGGTATTGCGGATCAGACGAACCTTCTTGCGCTTAATGCAACTATTGAAGCGGCGCGCGCGGGTGAGGCGGGCAAAGGATTTGCGGTTGTTGCGGATGAAGTTAAAAAGCTTGCGAATGAAACAGGTGAAAAGACGGATGATGTTGAAGCGCGAATTTCGCAAATCAGCAGTGCAGTTGACTCATCTGTTCTTGTTATGGGTACGATCATTGAAAATGTTTCCGAAATTAACAATGCCATTACGATCGTTTCTTCTGCTGCGGAAGAGCAAAATGCGACGGGTAAAGAAATTAACCGTAGTATTAGCGAGGCGTCAGAAGGCGTGCAGAATGTGTCCATGATCATTGGCGATGTTCAAAAAGGGATGACTGAATCTCAGAATGCGGCGGATGCCGTATTGAGCGCAGCGAATGAATTGGCTCAGGTATCCGAGCAGTTAAGCTCGTCGGTTGATGAATTTCTTCGTCAGATGGAATAATGGTTTATAGATTTTATTGTGATTGGTTACCAAGGCTTTAGATTATAAATTAAGCTAAATCAGTTATTTTTATGGCATAATGAACGAGGCTTTTTTATGTCTGCTGTGCTTTGTCTGGTGGTGCATATTTTCCAAAATTGAAATATATTTGCTTAGGTGTTGATATGCGCGGGTTTATTGTTGGGATTTGTCTTTTTGTTTCTAGCGCTATTTTTATTTCCACCGCTAAATCGGAAGTAATTACACCGTCACATGTTTATCAAAAAACGGAAGTTTTGCGCTTAACGCTCGAGCGGATGGGGTTATTGGACACACATTTGTATGAGAATGTGCAAGGAGATGATGCTTTACGTCATCCGCGCCATGTGATGCAGAAGGTTCAAGAATGTCATAGCATTATAGCAAAGTTTCTCATTGCAGAGAATATTGACGTTGAGCCGTTTCCGCAGTTGCACTCGATCCAAGAAGTTCGGCCATCGGATGTACAAAATGGGGTCGATTATTTATTAGATGAAGTTCAAAAATTAGGAGATACTAGGGCGGTTGAGGTTGAGTTCGTTGCGGGTAAACTTCCTGGTGATGTTTATAATAATTTAAAGCGTATATGTGGGGCTATTCGCGTAGATATTACGGCATCTGATGTTTATCCGATTGCGCTTGCTATCAATGATGATCTCAACACGATGATTGAAATGCGTGGGTATAATTTTGATATTCCCGTTCAGGCATTTGAGGGGAAGAGTCCTGCGGATGTTTATGAGGAAACACAAGCCTTTCTTATGGATATGAGGACATTAGGGCTTAACCCTGATTTTGCTATTCCGGGTGGTGTGATTGTTACCAATGATACGCTTGAAGGGCGTATTGCCATGCGGGATATTATGTCTTTGATGTATAATGTTTTGGCGGAGACCGGTGCGATGAAATATTCTTTGGGTGATCGCGAGCATAGTAATATGCCAGTATATCAGACGAATAAAACGCCTTCTGATATTTTTGCAGAGATAGAGCGTGGACACCGCGTTGTACAAAAATTCCTTATGGAAGAAGGCCTGGAATGATGATGTACACCACTCGCATATTCAGTATGACGTGTAGTCTGATAACCATCTTATTGGCGTGTGTGGTTATATATGGTTGGTATAGCGGTAATCTTGCGTTGATTCAGATCCGCTCGGAATTTGCGCCGATGCAATATAACACAGCGCTTTGCTTTTTATTGTGTGGCCTTGCGTTGGCGATGTTATGCATTCATCAGCATTTATTCTCTCGCTTATTTGGTGTCGTTGTTCTTTTGTTGGGTGCGACGACCTTGGTTGAATATATTTTCCACGTCAATTTTGGCATTGATAATGTTTTTATGGAGCCTGTTTTTCTTGCTAAAACCACGCATCCTGGCCGAATGGCTCCCAATACTGCGCTGTGTTTTATGCTGTGCGGCTTTGTTTTTGCTCTTGTGCGGTCGGAAAAGGCGCTGAAAATTGGTGCTTCTTTTGCTGTGCTTGTGCTCGCGTTTTTATCTTTACTTGGTTATATGGTTTATAGTGAGGGGCTTTATGGTTGGGGTAGCTTAACGCGTATGGCTCTTCATACCGCGTCCGGGTTTGTTATTATCGGTATGGGTGTTATTGCGATAGTATTGTTAGATCGTGATAAAAAGCTTTTTGATTTTTGGCAAATATTGCCTTTATCGATTTCATTGACTATCGGGGTTTTGGCTTTCTTTTCCGCTTATGCTTTACAGGAAAATGCGCGCGCGCAAAATATTGCTTACCTCAAAACATTGATTTCAGATACGCAAGATGCTCTGATTAATAGATATTCTCTTTATGAGCAGAGCCTGCGCGGTGGTGTGGGCGTTTATTATGCCTCGACCGAGGTTACGCGAGAAGATTGGCGCAATTATATCCATACGTTAGATGCGGATAATACTTTGCCGGGTATCAACGGCATTGGGTATATTGATTATGTGCTTGCGCAGGATTTGAATGGCTATATTCAGTCAGTGCAGAATAACGATATTCCTGATTTTAAAGCTCATCCCAATACATTCTACCCTGATAAATTCATCATCAAATATATTGAACCGGTAGAAAAAAATATAGAGGCAGTAGGTCTAGATATTGGTTTTGAAGCCAATCGCCGTGCGGCGGCGGAACGTGCGAGAGATTTGGGCGTTCCAGCGCTAACCAAGAAAATTCTGCTGGTTCAAGATCATCAAAAGCAGGCGGGATTTTTACTGCTTGTTCCTACCTATAGTACCAAATCAGTACCGCCAAGCATTGAAGAGCGGCGCCAACATTTTCAAGGATGGGTTTATGCGCCATTTTTAGGGGCTAACTTTTTTGAAGGCATCGGTAAATTTAATAAAAATCAGCTTTATCTTGAGGTTTTTGATGGCAAAAAAATTGCAAAGGATGCGTTGATTTATGTTGATCCCGAATATGATCAACGGAAAACCAGTATTCATGATCACGAAAAATACATAAGTGTTACGCAAATAAAGATTGCGGGGCGTATTTGGACATTTGAATGGCATCCAACGGATGAATTTGCGCCACCGACGAGCGAGAATATAGGGCTCATTCTTTTGGCATTTGGTTTGACCTTTGCAGGGTTTCTTTATTACACGCTTAATCAGTTATTGCGCAGTAAGGCGCTCATACAATTTCGCGTTAAAGAGCAAACAGCAGAGTTGAAGCAGGCCGCTGATTTTCGAGATTTGATTACACAAACCATTCCTGACTTTCTATTTGTAAAGGACTCAGAGTTTAGGATTGTAGATGCAAATGAAGCTTTCTTGAGCCTGTATCCTGAAGATATTCGTGCGGATGTTATCGGTTCGACCACGATTGAGGATTATACGCCGCAAGATGCAGAAGCGTTTTTAGAAAACGATAAGGTGGCTTTGGATCGGGGGTATTCGGAAGTAGAGGAGACTTTAACCTTGCCTGATGGAGCGCTGCGGACGCTTTTGACGAAAAAAGTGCGTTTTGAAAATGCAAAAGGAGACGCTTTTATATTGGGGGTTTCCCGCGATATTACGGATGCAAAGCGTGCCGAGGAAGAAATTATTAAAACGAATAAAGATTTGGAGCTTTCTAATTTTGAGCTAGAGCGCTTTGCCTATATCGCTTCGCATGACTTACAAGAGCCGCTTCGTAAGATTTCTGGCTTTACTGAACGATTAGAGCGGCATATGGCGGAGCAGATAGCCGATGATGAAAAGGCGCAAACGTATATGCGGTTTATAACTTCCGGTGCGCTAAGGATGCGTGAGCTTATTATGGGGTTATTGGAATATTCTCGTGTTACGACATGTGAGAGCGTTATGGCAAAATTAGATGCTAATGACATTGTTGCCGCGGCAATCGAGAATCTGAGCATAAGCATTGAGGAAAATAATGCGGATATAGATTATAGCGGTTTGCCGATTGTTCGTTACGATAAGGTCATGTTAACGCAACTTTTTCAAAACCTTATTGGCAATGCCATTAAATATCGCGGTGAAGATGCTCCAGAAATTGCAATACTCTCTAAGCGGTCTGGCGATTATTGGGAATTTTGCGTGAGCGATAATGGTATGGGCATGGAAGAGAAATATTTGAACCGTATCTTCGAAATGTTTCAACGGCTTCATCGAAAAGAGGATATAGGCGGTACGGGTATTGGTTTGTCTTTGTGTCAAAAAATTGTTGAACGCTATGGTGGGGAAATTTGGGTGACCTCTGAGCCTGGGATTGGTTCAAAGTTCTTTTTCACTATTCCTATCAAGGAGGATGTTATTGCGCAATAAAGATACATCACTCTTAATATCTAATAAGCTTAGTCTGAAGCAGGGGTATATTCTTGCTCTTTCTTTGATTTTGATTGTGGCAACTTTAAAATTTGCGGCTATGCAGGTTTTGGTCGTTAGGCAAGATGGTGCGGCTGCTGTTATTAATGTGAGCGGACGCCAGCGTATGTTGTCACAGAGAACAGCATTTTTCTCAACGGCGTTTATGACTTCCGTGGGACAAGAGGCGCGTGAAAACATCGGTAAAGATTTGCTGCGGACTATTGACGAGTTTGAAGACAATCATAATGACTTGATTTACGGAAATGTTGAGAGGGGACTGCCGCCGCTAAACAATCAGACTATATACGATATTTATTTCACAGATAATCCTGCGCTTAACGATTTGGTTAGAGAGTATATTGCTGCGGCGCGTGTTATTTTAGACAGTGATGGCCAAGTCGAATATGCGCGAAAGGCTTTACAATATATTTATGATAATGGTCCTGATGTTTTGTTAAAGAATCTGGATGCTGTTGTTAAGCTTCATGAGCAAAAAGCACAAGAAGATGTCTTATTTATATCAAGGGTACAGACTTTCTTCTGGGTTATTACTCTGATTATTTTGTTTTTAGAGGGATGGTTTCTTTTTCGTCCGATGGAGCGCCAGCTTAGAACAAACATGGCAGAGCTTGTGAGACGTGAAAAGAAAATTAAAGCTCAGTTGGATGAGTTGGAACGCTTTACGACGATTGCTTCGCATGATTTACAAGAGCCTTTGCGCAAAATTCTTGGTTTTAGTGAGCGTCTTTCTTTAGCGCTTGAGGGCAAGCTTGATGATAAAGCGCAGACCTATATGGATTTCATTTCTAGCGGCGCACATCATATGCGTGGCCTTGTGCACGGGCTTCATGCATACGCCCGCATTCCTGCGGCAGAGGGCGCTTTAGAAGAGGTGGATGTTAATAAGGTTGTGAAGCAGTGTCTTAAGTTACTTGCTGAAGAAGTAGAAGCCTCCAAAGCCATAATTAAGTATCAGGATTTGCCCGTTGTTGTGTATAATCGACAGATGATTGCTACTGTTTTTGAAGACCTTATAGGTAATGCGATAAAGTATCGAGGCGCGCAAAATCTTGTGATTAATATTTCTGCGTGCAGGAAAGATACAGACTGGATATTTTGTGTTGCTGATAATGGTATTGGTATTGATGAAAAGTTTTTTGAACGTATTTTCACGATGTTTCAGCGTCTTCACCGTAAAGAAGATATCGAAGGGACTGGTCTGGGACTTGCTATCGTTAAAAAAATCGTTGAACGCCATGGTGGCAATGTTTGGGTTGAATCTGAGTTGGGTTTAGGTTCGAAGTTTTATTTTACAGTTCCAAAGGATATTTAAAGTTATGATTCATGTATTGCTTATCGAAGATGATGAGGGTGATGCTTTTTTGTTGAAAGAGGCGATGGATAAAACACAATTTAAAAATACGCTTCATCATTGTTGTGATGGCATTGAAGCGCAGGACTTCCTTCAAGATGATGAAAGTTCAAGGCCTGATTTTATTTTGCTTGATTTGAACATGCCACGGATGGACGGTCATGAAACGCTTAAATGGATTAAGGCTAATGATGATCTTAAAGATATTCCGGTGGGTATTTTAACAACATCGAGCGCCGAAGAAGACATCAGGCAAGCGTATAAAAATTACGCAAGTTATTACATCACCAAGCCAACAACGTTTGAAGACCTTCAGGCGGTTATAAATGTGATTGATGAGTTTTGGTTGAGAACGGTCAAGCTGCCTAGGCGCAGCTAATCTCTTTAGACAATTGGTTTTAATTATAGAGGATATGCAAATGATTGAAATACTGATGGTTGATGATGATGAGGGCGATACTTTCATGACACAGGAGGCCTTGGAAGAGGCCGAATTTGTGAATAATTTCCATGTTGTGCGTGATGGTCTTGAGGCGCTTGATTTTATGGAGAAAAAGGGCGATTTTTCTGACGCGCCTAGTCCTGACCTTATCCTATTGGATATTAATATGCCGCGCATGAATGGCCATGAGGTGCTTGCGTGGGTCCGTGGTCATAGTGTCTATAAGTCTACACCGGTTATTATGCTGACAACGTCTTCATCGGAGCAGGACATTCTTAAATGCTATGAAAATTATGCGAATTGTTATGTGACTAAGCCTGCTGACTTAAATGAGTTTAACAATGTTGTGAAAATTATAGATAAGTTTTGGACAGGTATTGTTAAACTTCCCCGCAACTCTCGTTCTTAATCAAGGTGATATATGGTGACTAAGAAAAAAGAGAATATTAGGGTTTTGCTTCTTGAGGATGATGAGGGCGATGCGCTTATGCTCTGCGAAGATCTTGAGGGTGATCATAGCAGTAATTATAAGATTACACATACAACCACTCTCGGTGATACGATTGAGGCGCTTAATACAAACGAGTTTGATATTCTTTTATCGGATTTGACGGTGCCTGATTCACAGGGGACGGAAACGATTTACGCGTTGCTGGAAATAACGTCGATACCGTTGATCATATTGACGGGGGATGAAAATAGCGAGCTTTCTAAGCAAGCCATCAAAGAGGGTGTTCAAGATTTTATCGTTAAAAATAACCTTGAGCGCTATGATGTCCCCAATGCGATTAAATATTCGATCCAACGACATAAAATTAACCAATCAATTCAGCAATCTAACCAGTTAAAGTCAGAATTTTTGGCCAATATGAGTCATGAAATTCGTACGCCGCTTAATGGTATTATTGGCGCTGCTGATTTGCTTCGAAAATCGGAAATAAGCCCAGATCAGGAAAAATATCTGCGCGTGATTTCTAATTCTGGCGATATATTGCTTGCCCTTATTAATGATATTTTGGATATCTCCAAAATCGAGGCTAAGGAACTGGAAATCAATGTAGAGCCAGTCAATATTCGTGACTTTATTCATGATATTACGCAAAGTATTGTGCCTAAGGCTAATAGTAAAAATATTGAGTTGGTTGTTGATTATAAGGGTGATGTACCAGCATCCATTATGGCTGATAGTGTGCGCCTGGGGCAGGTTATGAACAATTTGCTTGGGAATTCTATTAAATTTGTTGAGGCTGGTCATATCGCCGTTCATGTTGAGGAAGCCCGAACAGAAGGCAATATCGTTCATTTAAAGATATCTGTTGAGGATACGGGTATCGGGATTGCTCAAGAAAAAATAGAGAGCATATTCGATAAATTTGCGCAGGCAGATGCATCGACGACAAAAAAATATGGTGGAACCGGTCTTGGTCTTGCGATTACACGCCGGCTTATCGAATTGATGGGCGGGCATATCGGGGTTGAGAGTGAGAAAGATGTTGGCACGACATTCTATTTTGAAATCCCATTTGAAATTGCCGAAACTGATGATCACGGTGTGGCGCAGCAGACGGTTAAAGAAATTGAAGGCTTAAAAGTGCTGGTTGTTGATGATTCGAATATTATTTTGCATTTTTTATCTTCGTCTCTTGCGCACATGAATATTGAGCATGATGCCACCACTGACCCGCAAGAGGCGCTTGTTATGCTTGGGCAGGCTGCAGATGAGGGCATGGCTTATGATGTTTTGTTGACAGATTACGAGATGCCCGTGCTCAATGGTGCGCATCTGGCGAAGCGCATTCGAGAGGATGCGAAATTCCGTGATCTTAAAATTATTTTGATATCGGCGCTTGGGAAAATGGAAATGCAAGCTGATGAAAGTAAAGAAAAGCTTTTCAATGGTTACTTGTTAAAACCAGTCAATGCGCAAGATATTCGGCAGAAAATCTATGAGGTAAGCGTTTTGGGGGCGGGGCTTCAGACCCATGAAATTAGACCCCGAGGTGAGATTGATAGTGAAACATTGCAGGCGCATATTCTTCTTGTGGAAAATGAAATGGTGAATCAGATGATTGCCACGGATATGTTGGAATCTATCGGTTGTAGTGTGGATTTGGCGGAGAATGGCCAAGAAGCAGTCGATATGATTTTCAGCAATGATAAGCAATACGATATTGTTCTTATGGATTGTATGATGCCTGTTATGGATGGGTTTGAGGCAACACGCGAAATACGCCGCAGGGAGAGCGCTGGTGGTTCCGGTCATCATATTATTATCGCGATGACCGCCAATGCGATGAGTGCGGAGAAGGATCGATGTATACAAATTGGTATGGATGATTATCTTTCCAAGCCCGTTAAGCAGGCCAATCTTCGCGCAAAGCTATTGGAGTATTTGGATAATCAATAAGCATATGGTGGTTATGAATTTGTTTCTTTAGTGCTGCGCTTTGTTTGCTATTTTACAATTGTTTTTGGTGGGGCTATTGGACCTGGGTCGATTACCGTTCGTTGCTTGAGGTCATAAACCATGCCTTTTGTCAGGACGGAATAGATCATGTTGGTAAGCCCGAATGGTTTTCCGTTTTGCGCGTATCCGATGTGGTTAATCTTGATGGCGCTTCCGTCCATTACAATGACAGTGCCATTACCAATGACTTTTGCTGTGGTTTCATCCTTGATGAGCAGTCCAGTGTTTTCTCCAATGCCGAGGCCTAGAATGGCTGGGTTTGTTGATATTGCGTTTACCAGGCGTGATACGCGTGAGCGTTGCACGAAATGCGTGTCAAAGATTATATCTGGAATAAGGCCTAAGCCTTTGGTCATTTCTGTCCCGCCTTTGCGAAAGCTACGAAATTTATTGTTTTGAAAGATCATGATTTCGGGCAGGACGGCTGCGCCTGCTGAGGTTCCAGCAATTACACATTCGCCTGATTGATAGCGTTTTAACAAGGCCTGATGAAGGGGGGTTCCGCCGATTAGAGATGATAATCGCAGTTGGTCGCCGCCGCCGAACATAAAAAGAGTGGCCTTATCTATTATGTTGGCGAGTTTGCCTGATCCTGCATCGGGGCGTTCACCGATATGCACGATGTGGATGGATTCCGGGTTAAATTGTGCGAAGAGTTCTTGATAGTCATGTGCGCGTTTGTCGGGGATTTCGCTGGCTGTTGGTACGACAACGATGCGGGCTTTTGATCCGCCTGCTAATTCAACCATTTCTTGAAAAATTTCAGAATGTAACGATTTTTCTTCGTTGCCGCCGATGGGGATTAAAAACCGAGACATGGGCGGAGACTCCAGTCTTTGTTCATTTTGACTGCTGTCATTGCGTTTCCGATATGTTTGATGTGAATCTATTGCTGTACTGTTTGGCTATACTAGATTACATTCATCCTTATGCCAATAGACATTCCCTCACGTTGCAAACCAATGCTCGTTTGCCGCGCAGGCTCGGCTCCATATCTCTTATATGTAAACACAGAAATTGCGTTGGAGCGGCCCGAATATATTGTGGACACTGGTCGTACTTTTATTAACCACACACGTTTTGCGGGAGGTGCACGCCACGGCATGACTTGGCATGGACAGAATGCACATCATCATGAAAATTATAGAACACCGCGCGCTGAGAGGCCCTAACCGACATAGCCGTTATCCAGCCATCTTTATGTTGTTGGATATTGGCGAATATGAAGAGCGCCCATCAGATACGATTGATGGGTTTACGGATAGGCTGGTTAAGCTGATTCCCTCATTGCAAAGTCATGGATGCTCAATTGGTGGTGATGGTGGGTTTATCACGCGGCTTAGGCGAGGGACATGGGTAGGGCACATTGTTGAGCACGTTGCGATAGAGATGCAGTGTCTTGCGGGTATGGAAGTAGGATATGGCAAGACGTTGGATACAAACGCATATGGGATATATAAAGTTGTTTATCGCTACCGTGCAGAATCTGCAGGATTGTTGGCTGGTCAGGAGGCGGTTGCCTTGGTGCAGGCGCTGGCGGAAAACCGTGAATTTGATATTGAGGCAGTTGTTAAGCGCCTTAACATTTTGCGTGACAATGATTTTTTGGGCCCGTCTACTAATAGTATTGTGGAAGAAGCGCAGAGCAGGGGGATTCCCGCTTTGCGTCTTAACACGGTCAGTCATGTTCAGCTTGGTCATGGTATAAAACAACGCCGCATTCAAGCGACGATGACAGATAGAACGAGCGCGCTTTCCGTTGAAATTGCAGATGAGAAATTTCGAACCAAGGAGCTTTTGATGCGGGCGGGTATTCCGACACCTGAAGGGGCAATCACGGATAATTTTGCAGGGGCGCTGAATATTGCAAAGGATATTGGCTATCCTGTTGCGGTAAAGCCGGAGATTGGCAATCATGGCAGAGGGATTACGGCGAGTATTTTCAATGATAAAGACCTTGAAGCTGCTTTTCATGCTGCGCATAAAATTTATGAATCGGTGATTGTTGAAAAGAGTTTGACCGGACACGATTTTCGCGTTTTGGTGATTGACGGTAAGCTGGCTGCTGCTGCGCTTCGTGAGCCTGCTTTCGTGGTGGGGGATGGGAAGAAGTCGATTGCTGAATTAATTGAGCACGTCAATAAAGACCCGCGGCGCGGCATTGGGCACGAAAAAATGCTGACTGCGATTGCGGTTGATCATATGACGCAGCGCTTGCTGGAATTTGGTGGTTATTCGCTTGATGATGTTTTGGCGCTAGATGAGAAGCTATATCTTAAATCCACTGCTAATATTAGTACAGGTGGCACGGCGCGCGATGTCACCGATGAAGTTCATCAAGATGTGCATTTGATGTGTGAGCGTATTGCGCGCATTATCGGGATGGATTGTATGGGGATTGATATTGTTGCGACTGGATTGGATGAACCATTAAACCGCAGCAATGCTGGAATCGTAGAGGTGAATGCTGCACCGGGCTTTAGGATGCATCTGGAGCCTAGCGAGGGAAAGTCACGCAATGTTGCAAAACATTTTGTTGATATGTTGTTCCCGCAAGGCATTGATTTTGATGTGCCAATTGTTGCGGTGACAGGGACGAATGGTAAGACGACCACGGCCAAGCTTATTGCGCATACCCTGAAATATAGCGGTAAAAAGGTTGGATTTGCTGGCACTACGGGTGTTGAGATTAATGGTGTTGAAATTGTTTCGGGTGATTATAGCGGGCCGGAAGGCTCAAGCATCGTTTTGCGTGAGCCGACCGTTGATCATGCGGTATTGGAGGTGGCGCGTGGCGGTATCATTCGTCGTGGTTTGGGGTTTGATGGGTGCAGCATTGGCGTTTTACTGAATGTCGATGAAGATCATATTGGCGTGGATGGGGTTGAAGACCTTGAGGAGTTATCTCTTGTTAAATCTAGCGTTATTGAGGTTGTGCGGGATAACGGTGTTTCGGTGTTGAACGCTGATGATGCTACGGTTGTTGGTTTGCGGGAACGCGCGGGCGGGCAGATCATCTTTTTCTCCATGAACCCACAGAGTGCTATCATTAAGCAACATCTTAATGATGGCGGAACGGCGGTTGTGTTTAGCGAGGGGAATGTCATCATTAAATCCTCTTTGCCGTCGGTTCACGTTATTCCGGTGATTGAAGCACCGATTACACTTGGCGGTGTGGCTCGTTTTAATATTGCGAATATTCTTGCTGCGGTTGCTGCATTACATAGTCTTAGAGTTCCGGTTGATATGATCCGCAAAGGGATCAGCACGTTTCACCCTAGTGCAACGCAAAACCCCGGGCGGATGAACCTTATTGATTTTATTACCTTTAAGGTGATCATTGATTACGGTCATAATGTTGCGGCTGTAAAGGCATTGGGCAGTACTTTGCCGCATATTACCAAAGGCCGAAAAATTGCAGTTGTGCATGGTACTGGCAATCGTTTGGATGAGGATATTAAGGTTTTTGGTGCAACGCTTGCGGATGTTTATGATCATTTGATTATCACAGATGCGGATCCACGAAATCGTAAATTGGGAGAGGCTTCTGCGCTTGTGTATGCGGGGGCAATTGGGAAGGGGTTTCACAGAGAAGACATGGACATGATTAATGGTCCTTTTGAAGCTATTGATCATGCCTTTTCAATTGTGCAGCCAGGGGATTTGATTGTTGTGCAGGTTGATGAGGTCGGTCCTATGCTCAAGCATGTGATGGCGTATTTTGAGCGTATTGTGGGTGCACCTGATATATCAATACCCATGGTGCGCTAGCGCTGCTTTGGTTTTTTCTTAGCGCTGATGAATTTTTTGAGGGCTTGTTCGCGGGCGTGTGAGGATATTGTTTGCCATACCCCATAGCCAATTGCTGCGCATAGTACGAAGGCAAGGATGTTGGCGGGTATATGCAATGATGGATTGGCGATTTGTGATAATAGTATTTGACGAATAGGTGATAGGTAATATGGAGCCCCTAAAGTGATCGTAGTTGCTATGCCTGATATTCGGGCGATTTGCGTTTGCTTTTTTGTTGCGTTATTGAGGGCGGTGTTTGCATCTTGTATAAGGGTTTGCGCAACATGCGCTCTTAATCCCAAAGGCGTATAATGCATGAGCGCTTTTAGCGCCTTTTTAGGCTTATATCGCGCCGTTAAGGTCATTGCTTGTCTGATTGTTTTATATTTGATTGCGGCGCGGATATTTTCATCGATGCTGCCATTTGTGCTTGCTGCTTGTGACAGTTTTTTTATGCCGGGTGCGAGCATGTCGTCTAAGAAGTCAGGGATGTCTTGGATGTTTGATTGCGTGCCAAAAAGATACGCTTTGATGGTCTCGTCTTTGATTGTGATGTCTGCGTTACCTTGGGGGAGGCTAACATTATATAGAAAATGCAGTGTTTCGTCTTCTATGCTTTCGTCTGTCTCGCTTTTTTCCGGAGTGATTTTTGCATGTTCGGCAAGGGCTTCGCCCATGGTTTTAATGATATTTACTGCTTTATCGGGTAAGGCATTCTGATCGTAGTCATATGCGCATTGTGCGGATATTTCTACGCTCACGATATGCGATTGTGCGCCTTGCCCACCGCAGGATCGGCATTGGTTTTCACCTTTTGTTTTACAAATGCTGCAGGGGACTTCGCGCTTTTCTTTGCAAAATGAGCATGATGTTTTCCCCAACCCCTGACATAAATTACATGTTTGCATTTGACCTTGGGGGCCGCGAACTTGTCTGTTTCCGTGACATTCATGACATTTTTCGAACCCTTGAGCTTCGCAATGTCTGCAAGGTTCGTAGCCACTGCCTTTGCATTTTTCGCATTTTGTGCGGCCATTGCCGTGGCATGGTTTGCAGGGTTCATGGCTGATGAAATCTTGATCCAAGAACGGGAGGTTTATTGATTGGTTATCAAGGCCGAACCCATTATGTGGCTTTTGGTCGATTGTGTTTTTAATCTGCTCGATTGCTGCGGGGTCTTGAAGTGCTTTTGCTGTGTGGTTTTGTGCCTCTGCTAGTGCGGCTTGCGGGGTTGGGAATATATTGCTGCCGGCCGCTCTTCCTGGGGTGGTTTTGTTTGATATCTTGTTGTTGAGTGTGACATGTGTGGCTGCTTTAAACTCTAAAATCTGACCGTCAAAATGTTTGATTTTAACATCGCTGGCGCGAACGCCATTACCCTTCACCGCTTTTTGTATGAGGGTTAGCGCAGGTTTTGTGTACTTTTCGTCAATACTTATTTGATCTGGTATATCCATTTTTACCCTAAGCTTTGCGTTAAGCTTAACATTGCATTTACCAAAAGGCCATTTATGTATTTTTGAAGGGGCTGCCTATTCAGGGGCTTGGATATATAAATTTATGGGGTTTTTAACTTTTCCGAGTTGAAAGGATTTTACAGGGTCGACGGCGAATTTTGCCTTACCGATAGCGTCCCGTCCCAGCAGCATGCGAAATGCCATATTATGGCGTGAGGTGAGTGTGACTTCTGCGGTGATTGTTTTACTGCCAAGTGTTAGCGGGGTTTGTATGACATAGCGTTTCTCGCGCTCACCATTTGAACTGGTTACGTTGCGATAATCAGAGAGAGGGGCGGTGCATTCAACCTCTAGGTCTTTGTTTTTTTGAATGGGATGGATTTTAAAGCGTACAAATTTTACGCCGTCTTTTGTGAATGTTTTAATGTCATAAGCATGGATGCATGATGTTTTTGCGCCGGTGTCGACTTTTGCTTTGATTGCGGGTAAGCCGAGTTCAGGGAAGGCGCACCATTCTTCCCATCCGATTAAATTTTTTGGTTTATGCGTCATAGCTTTCGCGTCCTGCATGTAGTGAATCCATTGGTTCTTCGATTAGGATATTTTTTAACAGCGAGAAGTAGTTTTCAATGGCTCGGGTTGAGGTCGTTTCGTTGCTGGTGTGGTACATTAGGGTTGGAATTTGTATGGTGGCACCAGACCAAGTGCCATCTGTTCCTTCGATCAATCGACCAAGCTCTGTCGAGCCAAGCGCGTCGATATCCTTGCCCTGCGCTAATAAATATTCATCTTTTACCTGATAAGGGATATCAAGGGCGTCGCATCGGTCTTTTAAAATTTGAACGAGCGCTGCATTGAAAATTTCGCTTTTGTCGCGATTGCGAAGGATGATCGGCCCTTGTTTTAGGATGGATTCATCGGCGTATGGGCTGGTGTCTAATACGAGCAGGCTTTGTGTCTCGCGGCGTGATCGGTCTAGGTATTTAGCAATATGCACCCAGCTTTTTCCAATTTCTTCTTCGCATGTCAGAAGAGCGGTTCCTTGGTATCCTGCGGCGAACAGAGCGTAAATGGCAGCAATCGAGATCACGTTGTCAATTTGGCCTTTTAATACTCCGCCCTCATAGGTTGCCTGCCTTGAATAGGCGAGGGGGATATTTTGTTCCAAGCGGCCAATTCCCTCGAGGTAGAATAATGCGTCATTATTCATCATATGCGGGTAGCATGCCTCGATTATACCTTGTGATAAGACCGCGCCGCTATTGGGGTGATAGGCGTATACTTTTTCACCTTCGAAACGTTTGGCTATGGCTTCCACTTGAATGCGGGAGGATTTGTTGTTTTCGCCGTATTTTATTTCTCTCATATATTGCGCGGCGTAGACATATTCGTCATCACCAAGGCTGATGAGGCCGTGGCGATCGATATGGGCGCAGATAATCGCGTTTGTCGGCGCTTTTCCATTTACTTCTAGGATGCCGTCTGATTCATAGACAGATAGCCCCAGTTGTTTGAAATCTTCTTTTAAAAAACGTGTAAAGAATTGTTCATGCCCGACAACGCAGGGCATGGATAAGTATTCTTTGGTTTTAGAAATTATGCACGCAATGTCGATCAGTCGAATCTTTCGTCATTATCAAGCGGCATTGCTTGATAATTCTACTGAATAAGGTGCGCCATAGGCATATGCAAGCATTTCTTCGCTTTTTTGAATGCGGTCAGTGAGCGCGTTGTTCATTGCGCCATAGAGATCACGAACATCTAATATGCCCACAACCTTTGAACCGTTCATGACGGGCAAATGACGTACATTTTTATTGCTCATTCTCGCTAAGGCACTGCTAACTGATCCTTTGACTGGAACGCTAACAATATCGCGTGCCATGACTGCTTCGGCGGTTGTTTCATCGACGTTGCGATAGACACTTACGGCTTTTTTAACGATGTCATGTTCGGTGATAATGCCGATAAGGTATCCATTGGAGTCTAATACTGCAGCAGCACTTACATTATACCCTGTCATTTTACAGGCAACATCACGGATTAAATCCTTAGGGCTTACCGTTAAAAGCATGGTGTTTTCAATAATGTTAGCAAGTGAGAGTTTTAGTATTTGTTTCATAATATCCTCCTTAGTGAGATTAGAATCAGAACAGTATTTTGCACTACTTTCGTAAAAAAAGTTTGACGGTGATCAAGTTTTTGACACACTTGATAGATGGGTTTTGAAGCCGAGAAAAATATGTTTAAAAATGTTGATAATCTGATTTTGTTAAAATCAGTGCCCTTATTTGCTGAGTTAAAGGATGAGGACGTTAATTGGTTCTTGCAGCGTGCAAAGACGATTGAATATTTTAAGAATAATTTCCTGTTTCAACATGGTGACAGCGCCGAACACCTCTATGTGATGATCGAGGGGTGGGTTAAAATTTATCGTGATAATATGGAGGGGGAGCAAATCGTTCAGCTGATCGCGACGCGGGGCGATACTTTTGGAGAGGAATGTGTTGTTGAGGGGCGAAATCATTCATGCAGTGCGCAGATTGTAGGCCGGAATGCGAAATGTTTGATGATTCCCGCTAAAGCGTTGCGGGAGAGATTTGTTGATCAACCTGTTGTCGCGCTACAAATTATTTCAGCGCTGGCGGATCAGCTTAACAGGACCAGTTATTATCTTGAGCTGCATAGCAAGCTTACCTCGGCGCAACGCCTTGCTGCGTTTTTGTTAAAATTATCGATGGACCGCGGCGGGGTTAAAACAATTTTATTGCCTTATAATAAATTGCTGGTCGCCGGGCGTTTAGAGATGCAGCCAGAGACTTTATCACGCGCGATGCGACGGCTTAAGGATGATTTAGGGATGAGCTTTAAGGGGCGCGAAGTCACGATAAAGAGCCTAGGTTTGCTGCAACAGTATTGCGAGATTTATTGTTGCCGCGATAGTGAATGCTCACGCAATGAAAAATTGCTGTGCAATGAAGCGGCGTGTGATGTGTCGCGGATGCTAAAGATGATGTAGCGTATTATTTAGTTATTTAAGACTGGGACAGAGTATTCACGGCGGTTATAGATAATCAATCCGATAATGATGCATATTAGGGCGCATGTAATGCTGACCGTTGTGCAAAGCATAAGATCTTTTAAATGAAATGCACCATAGCCCAATGTGACGATGCTGCCGCCTAGCCAGATAATCCATGGTAGAATCGGCATGACGGTTACATCTGATTTATTGCGCATTAACGCCTTTATTTGCGGGATATAGGCCATGACATGACATACTGCGGCAAGTGGATATAATGTGACAAATATAGTTTCCATCATTTTTAATCTCTAATGAAGCGCCGTCATAAAACCCTTACAGGTTCGGCGTTTTTATTGTTATGAACCAATATTTATGATGCTGGAAATGATGTGATAAAAACTTGATGGTGGTCAAGTTTTAGTGGCGCACACGTAGGGCATGCGCGCGCTCAAATATTTTTATTTGTGTTTGTTTTACTTAGCAGGACTGTCATTCATGAATGGATAATCTGTATAGCCTTCTGCGCCGCCATTATAAAATGAATCCGGGCGGGGTTCGTTGAGGGGGGCGTTTGCGGCGAAACGTTCGGGGAGGTCGGGGTTCGCTATATATAATTTTCCAAAGGCGATTGCGTCTGCTTTGCCTTCTTCGAGTAATGCTTCGGCGCTTTCTTTTGTGAATTCTTCGTTCGAAATAAGCAGGCCGCCGAATTCTTTCTTTAACATGGGGGAAATGCTGTCATCGTCGAGATGTTCGCGGGTGCAGATGAAGGCGATATTGCGTTTGCCCAATTCGCGCGCGAGATAAGAGAATGTTTCGAGTTGCGTACTATCGCCCATGTCATGGGCATCCATGCGCGGCGCAAGGTGCATGCCGACTTGTCCGGCGTCCCAGACATCGAGCACGGCATCTGTGATTTCCAGCATGAGACGGGCACGGTTTTCGATTGAGCCGCCATATTCGTCGGTGCGGTGGTTTGTACTGTCTTGTAAGAATTGATCGAGCAAATAGCCGTTCGCGCCGTGAATTTCGATACCGTCAAATCCGGCTTTTTTGGCGTTTTCTGCCCCTTTTTTAAAGGCTTCAATCACGCCAGCGATTTCGTTTAATCCGAGCGCGCGCGGCGTGACATATTCTTTTTTAGGGCGCACGAGGCTGACATGGCCTTCTGGTTTAATGGCGCTGGGCGCGACAGGCAATTCACCATCTAAAAACATGGGATCGGAGATGCGCCCGACATGCCAGAGCTGCATGAATATGCGCCCGCCTTTTTCGTGGACGGCGTTGACTATTTTCTTCCATCCTGCGACTTGCTCGTCGGAATAAATGCCAGGTGTGTCGGCATAGCCTGCGCCCATTGGGGCGACTATAGTTGCTTCGGTTAATATCAGGCCAGCGGTTGCGCGTTGTGCATAATACATCGCCATGAGATCATTGGGAACACGGCCTTCGTTATTGGCGCGGCTTCGTGTGAGAGGCGACATGATTATACGGTTCGGAAGCAGCGTGTTGCCCAATTTTAAAGGTTCAAATAGTTTTGACATAATTTCTCCTCTCTGAAGGATGTTTTTACATATGCAATTTAATAATATATTGGTACGAAAGAGATAGATTTATCAAAATTGTATTCAAGAGAAATGCGTTTGTGCGTTTAGGTATGCGGGATTTTTGTTTTGCGTCTGATGCAATGGTTGAGCGCTTAGCTTTATTGGACGGATTTTTAATCAGAATATTTAACGCGCCGTTTATTCTTCTTCTGGGGCTAGTTCAGTAAAATTTGGTGAAATAGTGATAAGGCGCTTTTTGTAAAGGCTTCCCAGTGCGCGCTTGAAGTTCTTTTTGCTCACGTTAAATTTTTGGTAAATTAAATCTGGCGGACTTTTATCTGATATATTTAATCGGCCTCCATTGCCCTTTAGTTGAGCGAGAATGTCTTCCTCAAGTTCATCGCGCGTTTCATCATCGAGCTTGTTGATGTTGATATTAATTTTTCCGTCTTCACGAATTCCTTTTATCCAGCCCTTCATTTTGGTACCTATTTTCAGGGGGCGCGCCAATTCTTGATGGTAAATTAAACCTAAATATTCATTGTTTATAACGGCCTTAAAGCCCAGATCACTCTCGCTGGCGATCATTAGATCAACGGCTTGGTTGATTTTTAATTCTTCCCCGTCTTTGTCTAAATATTTATGAATTTTCATAGTGGCGATGGGGCGTTGACTGTTATCTTGGTACACATAGACAAAGCAAAAATCACCACTACACATTGAACCTATTTGCTCAGAAAATGGTAAAAGTAAGTCTTTTGGTAATCCCCAATTTAGGTATGTGCCGCGTTCGCTGCTAGAGACAACCTCTAGATAGGCGCATTCTCCAATTTGGGCGTAGGGCTTAGCCATGGTTGCTACGATTTCATCTGATGCGTCTAGGTATACAAATGCTTGTACAATGTCGCCAATCTTTATGTCTTCGGGTGTTTCACGAAGTGGCAATGCGCTGTGTTCATGTGCATCCGCGAATACGCTATATTCAGTAATTTCAGTGATGTTTAGAGCGTTGTATTGGTAAAATTTAAGCATATGAAGGGATATCTATTTGTTAGAATGAATCATAAGTTTACGGGATTGGAGATGACATTTTGTTACTTGTCATCTTATCATACTATAACGCAATATGGCCGCGATAATTATTAGAATGATCTGTTTATACCCCGTCAGCACAAGTTGGACAGTTAGTGCTTAATTGCTAAGGTAGTGTTTTTGGCTTATCGAAGACGACGAAGGAGTAGAAGATGAGCAAAAAGCAGAGTTCAATAAATCATAAAACAAAAGCGGACAAGATTGTTCGTAATATCAAGCGTCAGACACGGCGTAAATTCAATAGCGAGGAGAAGATCCGTATCGTTCTGACCGGTATTCGCGGCGAAGAAAGTGTCGCCTAGTTATGCAGCCAAGAAGGCATTCACCAAAACCTGTGTTACCTTTGGAGCCGTGAATTTATGGAGCCAGGCAAGAAGCGTCTGGAAGGTGATAAACAGCGGGAGGCCAGCACCAGTGAAGTCAAGGAGTTACGCAAGGAGAAGCAGACACTATAACACTTGGTGTGAATTGGTATCTAATAGATCGCATTCGATTAATGGGTAATGTGGTTTCCATTGATACAGATGCAAACGCATCCGTCGCAAATGATGATCCAACACTTTATAATTTCCGTGCTCAATGGGACTTCTAAAAGTATATAAAAATAAAATCTAAAACATTAAAAAGATCAAACCCTCGCCCCCTTAAACGGGTGAGGTTTTTTTTCAGCATTTTAAGGTCACCTATACCGTAAGGCTAAGATCCTTTTCCAAGACAATAATATATTCATCTTCTCTGGCGGCGGCCTTGGATGAGAAATCTTCTGAGAAAAACGTCAAAAGCCCTACCTTTGATATGATGCCAATATGAAGCGTGTTTTCATTTTCAGGAGGTATAATCAGTTCGCTATCCTTATCAGTTCTTCCCACACGCGCTGTTCGAAATTTCCAGCCCTGCTGAAATTTTTCTGTGAGATCGGCTAGCGTAAAATTATTAGATTTTAAGGTCCTTCCCTGAACGTAAGACGATATTCTTCTTCGTGCAGAGATTTCCGTGTTGTCAGGATTTACACGAAACATTCTCTCGGTCCCATATTCATATCCAAATTTTTCACATATCAAAGCATTATAAGCTGGGTTCGCTGTCGCAGCGATAAGCGTGTTATATTTATTAAATTCCAGCGCGAACTCTGTTTCTTCTGATAACAGCTCACCATAATAAACTGGAATGTCTGCAAGGCGTGCTTTTCCCAACGCGCTCCAATCATTATCGATCAACATTACTGGAATGTTGCGCCCTTTAAGCGTCTCGGCCAGTTGCACCGACCATGGGTAAGCTCCAGCAATAATCAGCCCGTTTGTTTCATCCGAAGTTAGTTTCAAACGACGCGCCAGAGGCTTGATCATAAGGCTGTGTAAAACAACGCTCATAATCACAACGGTAAATGCGATTGGTAAGATTTTATCTCCATCCTGAAAACCCGCTTCAGCAAGCAAAGGGCCGATAACCCCTGCCATAGCGGCACAGACAACACCGCGTGGAGCTATCAGTCCAGTGAGGATAATTTCCTGTCTAGTCATTTGCGTTCCGATAGAACAGAGGAGAAAAGTTACGGGCCGAATAACAAAAAGAAGCGCTACAATAAAAAGCGCGCCCTGCCAATTCAGACTTAGCAATACTGCGGCGTCAAGGTTCGCGGTTAAAAGAATAAAAACGCTGGAAACTAGAATAATTGTGATGCTTTCTTTAAAGCGCTTTATTTCATTCAGACTGGGCGTATGAATGTTCGCAAGGGTCAGCCCCAGAACCGTTACCGCAATCAGACCTGATTCATGCAGCAGATAATCGCACCCGAAAAATAACGAGATCACAACACTCAGTAAAAAAGGAGTTTTAAGATACTCGGGCATATGCCCGCGCTCGAAAATTCTTTTAATAAGATGTGCGAGTATAAAACTTATGACTATAACAGAAACTATCGTTATTCCATGCTCTATAAAGAAAGCAGTGCCAGCATATCCGCTCTGAGCTGCAACGAAATACTCATAGGTAAGGATTGCAAATATAATTCCTACGGGGTCATTCACGATACCTTCCCATTTTAGGATCGCACCCGCTCTTGGGTTTAGTCGTGCCTGACGTAACATGGGCATGATGACGGTCGGGCCGGTGACAACCAGAATTCCGCCTAATGTAATTGCCACGGCCCATTCAAGTCCAGCAATATAATGTGCAGCAAGGCTAATAAGAAGCCATCCAATAGGTGCACCCAGGAAAATGACATGACGCACAGCCCGCCTTGTTTCTCTTAACTCTTTAAAATGCAGCTGCAAACTGCCTTCAAAGAGAATAATCGCTACAGCTGCCGCGACAAAAGGCTTTAAAAGGTCGCCCATTAAAACTTCAGGTTGGACGAGATTGGTTACCGGACCAAGAATAAAACCTAGCGCCAGCAAAAAAATAATTGAAGGAACATGAATCTTCCACGCAACCCATTGGGCGCCTATAATTCCTATGGCAATCAGGATTATCTGAAATGTAATATCCATTAATTAAAACTCCCAAAACGTTGGTATCAGACTAACCCTTACTATTATTAAGCCGTGAGCCAAAATTAACTTAACACACAAAGATTTTCCGCCAAATGTTCAAATATCATAAGGCACTGATATTAAATAACCATATAGGTGTGAACAGTAATCAAATAAGCTCCCTCAGCATTGATAGTAAAGGGATTTTTATTTTTTTCTGTCTTTAGCCGTGTCTTTTAATGTTAAAAATTGCCCACAAGAAATGGGTATTGAACTTACGGATTAAAAGCTATTGCTCAAACCATTTTATAGCCATTTCACTTAAAGCCCCAAAATATTCATCCTTTGTATAAAGCCCATACCCTCCTAGACAATAGATCATTGTGGACTATTCAAACTTAGCTAAACTTTTCTACAGAGCCATAATTACAGGAGGGATCAAAATATTTTAATTAAAAAATCAAAATCAACAAAATATATAAGTATTCCGCTTCCAAGCATTACTGAGAAAAATAAGGCACAAAGAAAACATAGCTGACGGCCGCCTGCTTTATAAATCAATGCAAGCTTTACAAGCATATTTACCATCATTGCGATTAAAATCGAAATTGCGGCCGTTTGTACTAAAATCTCACTCGAGCTTGCTAGTTCTGACACGGAAAATGTTACAACGCGCAAACTAACCGCACCGCCCAAAGCAGAGGTTATATAGACGCCAATTTCTCCAAACAAACGTGTTGCAAGTGCTATTAAAATTAAACCAGTAGAAATTAGTAATGCAAAAATTGCAGTGCTTTTGAGGGAAATAGGGTTTTTAATTTTCACTTCGAAGTTAGGGTGGTTATCGCTTTTTTGCTTCAAATGCATGATGCCGGTTGCGATAATTCCGCCTATCAAGGCAGGCACTGTTAAGTATAAAAATAAACTGCTGGCTATGCTCGGGGCTATAACTGTTAAAACAACAATTTGAATGAGAAGAGAAGACACTTCAGCAAATATAATACCGCTTGAGATCAACATAATTTGACCTGATTGTGTTTTATTCTTTTGCGCTAAGCTTAACGTGGTTGCCGTTGCTGAAACAAATCCGCCCAATAACCCTGTGATAAGAACGCCCCATTTTGTGCCAAGTTGTCGCAAAACAATATAGCTTGAAAACTCAACACCAGCGATAATAACAAAAAGAAACCATATGCGCGTTGGATGTATAAGCTGCCAAGGATCAATAAATCCATTAGGTAATAATGGAAGAATTACAAATGCGCTAATCAGAAAAGTGAGCGCGGCACGCATTTCTTCTTCTGTAATGCCTGTTTGCGCGAACTTATGTAATCGCGCTTTTAAAGCTAAAAATCCGAATAATATCACAGCCAAAATGAGCGCTACATGATTATGCGTATAGGCCAAAAAGCCCAATAAAAATGTTAAAATAGCGGCAATTGCAGTTGTTGCGCTTACACTCCATATAGCTTCATCGCGGTTCCAATGCAGATGACTAACCAATACTAGTAAGCTTATAAAAATGCCGATAATTATAGTAAGCGAGGGCACGTTTAAAAATGCAATAAGAACACCTGTTAGCGCTAGCAAAGGAAAAGTCCGTGCTCCCCATATAGGGCTAACGTCATCAAGACCTTTAGAGCGTTCTCGTTCTATGCCAATTAATAGCCCTACTATAAGAGCCGTTAAAAACGGCATCATTTCATCCAGCATATTCTATCCGTAAATCAAAACTCATAATGGTTTGCTCAAGTTCAACTTTTTTTACGCTATTACTTTTGGCTTTCGCAGCACCATAAATCATCCTCTCCTATGATGTTAATCCTTATATACAGTCTCGGGCTTTTTAGTGGTTAATAGTAAAACCGTTATTCCGGAAATAGCAGAAAGGAGAGAGCCAGAAAGAACGCCGAGCCTTACAGGCGTCGCTAACGAGATGTCTGTAAAAGCCAATGTCCCAATAAACAAACTCATCGTAAAACCAACACCGGTGAGAAGAGCCATGCCATAAAATTGAGGCCAACTTACATCATCAGGTAGGCGACATATTTTTAAGGCACATGCAAGCCATGTGATAGACATTACACCAACTTGTTTTCCTACAAATAGTCCAAGCATGATACCAAGAGTTATAGGCTGTAAAAAAGTTTCAAGTGTTATGCCTGCAAAAGATATACCCGCATTCGCAAACGCAAAGACAGGTATAACCATAAACGCCACCCACGGGTGCAGAGCATGCTCCATAACCTTAAGCGGAGATTTACCCTCTTTATTCTTATTTTTAATAGGAATCAGTAATCCTAGAGCAACTCCTGCCAATGTCGCATGAACACCAGACTTTAAAACACACGCCCATATAAACAAGCCAACAATAGCATAAGGGCCAAGGCTAGTGACCTTTCTCCAGTTCATAAAGGCTACTACCGCGAGCCCAAACCCCGCAAGCATAAGAGATTGCATAGATATATCAGCCGTATAAAACAGCGCAATGATTGCAACGGCAGCTAAGTCATCAAGGATCGCGAGTGCAACCAAACAAACCTTCAAAGAAACAGGAATGCGATCCCCCAAAATCATTAATATCCCAAGCGCGAAGGCAATATCAGTCGCAGCGGGGATCGCCCAACCATTAATTGCGATAGCATCGTTCCAATTAATGTAAGCATAAATAAGCGCGGGTACGATAAGACCGCCAATCGCAGCCACAGCAGGAAGAATAGCCTTATCTCTTGATGACAAATGCCCTTCAACCAATTCTCTTTTAATTTCCAAACCAATCAGCAGGAAAAAAATCGCCATTAGCCCATCATTAATCCATAGCAATAGCGGCTTATCGATAAGAAAACTTCCTGCCTGGAAAACAACAGGGATATTTTTGAAGCCGTCATACAACCCATTAAGAGGTGTGTTCGCAAAAAATAAAGCCGCCAAAGCAGACAAGCACAGCAAAATCCCAGGTGCTGTTTTTGAATGTAAAATATTGGTAAGTATGCCCATGGTATATATGTCCGCGCTAAAATTGACTAGCGCCCTACCTTAAAAGATAGGGCGTATCATAATGTTTGAAATTGAGTGTAAGTTTGAAAGTAATAAGAGCTAAAAGCATTCAGGAGGCTACTTATATCTCCCCGAGTTTAAACGTGTTAGCTTGTGGCTCCTTTTACGTTTATCTTCAAAAATAATATTTAGTGTTCTAAGCATTTTTTCTTTCCTAAGTTTTTTAAAATAGTCGCTACAAATTTTAGCAGTAAATTAATGAGGATCGTCGCGCACTCTGTTCATCATTCATCCTTTCTATATTAGAGGTTAATAACCGAGAATTTTTGTATCTTCAAAAAGTGCAACCATGCCATTTTCAAAAATCATTTTATTTTTTCATGTGAGCCTTTCTTTGATATTTCTTTTCTCGTTTTGTTTATATTTATAATTTACCGAGCTTGCGTTGATTTGTTAAATTAATTAAAATTGATTCATTAATCGTTTTTTCTAATGCACGGAATGCAGACATGATAAGAAATATTGATATAGATTTGCTTCGAGCATTTCTGACTATCTACGAAGCAGGCAGCTTTTCTCACGCTGCAGAGCGCTTAGGCAGAACGCAATCAACAATTAGCCAGCAAATAAAAAAGCTTGAAGAAATCTTGGGCCACGACGTTTTTTTAAGAAACAATCGCTCGGTCAGCTTAACAACCGAAGGTGAAGTCCTTCTCCCATATGCCCGACAAATGGTTTCCATGAACGACGAAGTTTTCGGGCGTATTACAAAACCTAACATTTCTGGAACTGTTCGCATGGGCGCGCCGGAAGCCTTTGCCACCAACCATTTGCCAGAAGTATTAGTACAGTTTTCAAAATCCCATCCCTCAGTTGCCCTTGAAGTGCACTGCGGCCTGTCTCAAAATTTGATGGAGAAGTTTGAAAAGGGGGACTTTGACCTAGTCCTCATAAAGCGAGATGACAAAACCAAAATATATGGCAATAAAGTGTGGCGTGAGAACCTAGTTTGGGCCGGCACTGAAAAGCAAAAATTTCATAAAAGCGATACCGTCCCCCTCATTCTTTCACCTTATCCTTGCATCTATCGTAGCAAAACTCTTGATGCCTTAGACAAGAAAAAGATGAAGTGGAATGCTATTTTCACAAGCAGCAATATGAGCGGCCGTATCGCAGCAGCAAAGGCTGGTCTGGGTGTGACGTCTATTCCAAAAGAAATGTTATCTCAAACGCGAGGGTTAATATCACTTAATGAAAACTCTGGCCTTCCAAAGCTTACTGACATTGAAATTGATTTGCTACAGAACAAAGAAATTATGAGCGATGCATCAAAGCGACTAGCCGAACACATTATCTTCGCACTAGAAAATGATATCTCATTAGGCAAAGCGGTTTAAGTCAAAAAAAATCTTAGGCATTTTCCAGAAATAGATTTTTAAATTGCACTCAGAATCTGAGAGTAAGTTGATTGCTAAATCAGTAATTATAGCTCACAAGTTAACCCGTCATCCCCCAAGATTAAACAAGATATATGGGAAATTCTGAATATCGGTAATTAAACTAATCGATCAAGAATGATAGTTGGTTTGCATCCTCTGCTACTTTTCTCTTTTTCTTGGATGGGCGTTTTCGACTCCCCAACTTTTTATTGTATCCCGTCAGCACAAGTTGGACAGTTAGTGCATCATTGCTAAGGTGATGTTTTTGGCTTATCGAATACGACGAAGGAGTCGAAGATGAGCAAAAAACTGTACGTCGTCAGAGTATTTTGGACACAGCGCAAAAAAATATAAGGTGTGCTTCTGGCTCCTTGGTTTAAGTTTAGGCTGCTTTTTGCTGCCAGTACAATTGTTTTCTTAAAGTCATAGTTTTCGCCTTAATTCTGCGGCGCTGTTCAGGGATAGTTTCACCCCGTCCTAGCCACACATCTTCCGGCGTTAAATTGTTCAAGCTTTCATGATATCTCCTTGTGTTGTAGTGATTGATAAATTCGCCAATACGGCTCTCCAGCTCACTTGGCATGTATAATATCTTGTCTTTCATCGTGCGGTGCCATCTCTCGATCTTGCCTTGGGTCATCGGATGATACGGCTTGCCGCGGGTGTGGGTCATGCCGTTTTCTTCCAGCCAGCCTTTGAGCTCTGAGCTGATATAGCACGGCCCATTATCGCTTAAGAGCCGCGGCCTGTGTTTGCGCGTTAATCCGGCTGCTTTTAGCGCATCTTTGAGTGTACAGGGTCTGTAGCGTTACCCTGTAAACCTAAACAGCCCCTGTTTATGAAGGTCTGCAATCTCAGCTATTTCCATGCGGTAGCCAATTCCTGATTCTGTAACTATGTGTATAGGCACTGATGGATTTTTTTCAATTTTTTCTCGGATCTGGCCGATAAAGACGCGCAGATATTGCGTATCCTCTGTGTGTGCATCGCCCCAGACCGCTTTGAGTATTTCCCGATGAGATAACATTTTGCCGCGATGAATCATAAAATAGCGCAGGAGATTGTATTCCTTCGGCGTAAAAGCCAGAATCTCATGATCTAAAAATACCTCGTGGCGAACCAAATCCATCCTCAAGGGCCCGTTTACCAATTCCGGCTCACTTGTCTCATGGATGGCTGCAGACCTTAACGCGGAATTGATGCGGGCGAGCAGAACATCCGCGTTAAATGGTTTGAAAACATAATCATTTGCACCTGCGTTCAAGCTGGAGATAACGTGCTCATTATCTGTAAAAGTTGAAATAATAATAATTGGGACTGTAGACCATTCACGTAAGGCTTTAATTACATCTATGCCTTGCATGTCTGATAAACTTAGCTCAAGCAAAATAAGTTCTGGTTTGACGGAAACACACAATTGTATTGCCTGCCTACCAGTCCTGCAATCAAGCAGTTTGTATTTCGGTAGTGTCGCAAAGTCTAACGAAGTTTACAAAAGTTCCGTATCACTAAAACCTAGACGGAAGCCAGGCGGTAGAATTGCTGCGGCGGTGTTAAGTTTTGGTCGATGTGTTTGGTAAAGTTGAGTTGTTGTTTCTTAATCATGTTCATAAGTTCGATGCCTGCGAGCGTTCTTGCGGCGTTTCGCATACTTCTAAAACACCCCATCGGTCTCGTGATCCGCTTGATATGCCGGTGATCTTGCTCAACAATATTGTTCAAATATATAGCCTGCAGCACCTCAAACCGAGGCTCGCCGCTGATAAAGCTGGGCCTGTTGAAATGTTCCAATGCGGCCTTATTAGCACCGCTTTTATCAATGTTAATACGATGCGGTAGACCGTTACCTAGAAACGATTTGCGGAAGAATTTCTTTGCCGCCGCCGCATCACGTCTCTTGCTCACCATGAAATCGACGGTTTTGCCAAACTTATCGACGGCGCGGTATAGATAGCGCCATTTACCTTTAATCTTGATGTAAGTCTCATCCATCCGCCAACTCCCATGCACAGGGCGTTTGTACTTTTTGGCTTTTTGCTCCAACAACGGTGCATAATGCAAAACCCAACGGTTCAGAGTTGCATGATCAATCTTAAACCCGCGCTCTCCCATCATCTCTTCAATGTTCCGATAGCTCAGAGCATAGGACACATACCAACGCACGCATTGCAGAATAATAGAAACGGGATAATGACGGCCAGAGAATGAAAGCATGGTGTTACTCCTGATGTGTAAAACAGGAAAAGTAACCGATGAATTCTAAGATTTTCTTAAAGCCTTAAACTTTGCGACACTACCTAAGCGTCAGCCCTCCTTGATGGAGGAACACAATCACGACCAGTGACTAACTCTGGAACTGGTACCACTATGCGGGGCAGGTCAGTCGCATGATCGATCTCAAACCCACGCTCTTCCATCATCTCTTTGATGTTCCGATAGCTCATAGCATAGGATACATACCAACGAATGCATTGCAAAATAATAGAAACGGGATAATGACGGCCAGAGAATGAAATCATGGGGTTACTCCTGATGTTTGGAACAGGAGAATAACAGCCAGTTTCTAAGAATTCCTTAAAGCCTTAAACTTTGCGACACTTCCAAAAGTTCCAAATAGTTAGCGTTTTTCTGACAGCACTGAGGTCTCAACAAATCACAAGATAAAAAGTATAGATTGCAAAACTTCAGATATTAAAATTATATTTATATTGAAAAATATTTAAAGGATTTAATATGTTCTTCAACGCAAATAATCTCCAAGAAGTTCTTATGCAAGCTATTGATGCGGTAGTAACAATTAATAGCAGTAACAAAATAACATTCTATAATAACGCTGCTGAGCAATTATGGGGATGTAAGCGATCCGAGGTTATGGGCGAAAATGTAAAAATGCTTGTGCCAAGCGCAATAAAAAATAAGCACGATGAACTAATTGATGCAAATAGGAATACTGGTATTGATAAGATTGTTGGCACTTCAAGAGATGTTGAAATTCACCGCAAAGATGGGAGTATTATTTGGGGGAATTTATCATTATCCAAAGTGAAAAGTGGCAAAAATGCTATTTACACGGCTTTTGTAAAAGACATTACAAAAGAAAAAGAAAGTCGTGAAATTATTAATCAGACTCTAGAGCAGGCTATTGATGCCGTTGTGACAATTGATGAAAATAACAACGTAACATTCTTTAATAAAGCTGCTGAGACTTTATGGGGGTATGCACGAGAGGAAGTTATAGGTAAAAACGTAAAAATGCTTGTACCTAGCGTTATACAAAAAAACCATGACGACATGGTTAATCGAAATCGTACCACTGGCGAAGATAAAATCGTAGGAACCTCTAGAGATGTAGAAATTCATCGTAAAGACGGCGAAATATTATGGGGAAATTTGTCCCTGTCTAAAGTAAACTTGGGGCATAAAATTCTTTACACGGCTTTTGTAAAAGACATTACAAAAGAAAAAGAAAGTCGTGAAATTATTAATCAGACTCTAGAGCAGGCTATTGATGCCGTTGTGACAATTGATGAAAATAACAACGTAACATTCTTTAATAAAGCTGCTGAGACTTTATGGGGATATGCACGAGAGGAAGTTGTAGGTAAAAACGTAAAAATGCTTGTACCTAGCGTTATACAAAAAAACCATGACGACATGGTTAATCGAAATCGTACCACTGGCGAAGATAAAATTGTAGGAACCTCTAGAGATGTTGAAATTCATCGTAAAGACGGCGAAATATTATGGGGAAATTTGGGTAGTGTCGCAAAGTTTAAAACTTTAAGAATTTTTTAGAATGAACATGTTACTTTTGTTGTTTTTAGCATCAGGAGTTACCCAGTGATTTCATTTTCCGGTCGTCATTATCCCGTATCCATTATTCTGCAATGCGTTCGCTGGTATGTCTCTTACGCTCTGAGCTATCGGAATATTGAAGAAATGATGCATGAGCGTGGCTTTGAGATTGACCATGCCACATTGAACCGTTGGGTTTTGCATTATGCGCCACTTTTAGAGCATAAATCTCGCAAGTATAAACGGCCTGTTCACCGGAGCTGGCGGATGGATGAGACCTATATCAAGATCAAAGGCAAGTGGCGGTATCTGTATCGTGCAGTGGATAAATACGGCGCTACAATTGAGTTTATGGTGTCAAAGAAACGTGACGGAGCATCGGCCAAAGCCTTCTTCCGCAAAGCATTGCGCCATAACCGGATGCCGTACCGTGTGAATATTGATAAGAGCGGCGCCAATAAAGCGGCTTTAGAGCATTTCAACAGGCCCGGTTGGCTTACAGGAGAACGAAACTTCATCTTGAGCCAGGCCAAATATCTCAACAACATCGTTGAGCAGGATCACCGCCATATCAAGCGGGTCACAACTCCCATGGGGTGCTTCAGGAAAATGCACACTGCAGCCAGAACCATCGCAGGCATAGAGCTTATGAATATGATTAAGAAACGACAACTAAAATTCACCAAATACATCGATCAAAACCTATCGCCAGCCCAGCAATTTTACCGCCTGGCGACCGCCTAGGAAATTGTCCTGTTGTCGGACTTTTTAAACTCCGTTAAACTTTGCGACACTACCAACTTTTCTCCTGAATCGTATGTCCCAAATGAATTGTCTTTTGATATAAATGACGATGTCCTCATAGATAATATCATCAATAATGACAAATGATTTTACTATCGACTTTCTCCGTAAAGGAAGCTTGTAGTTGCCTAGTACGAAAAAGCGATTGAGGATGCTATGCCTCATGTTTTCAAAATTTGCCTAGTTCTGTTCTTGAAGATATGCCAATTTACATTGGCGAAGGGGCTTTGTTTAAAAATATCGACATTGTGAATGAGGTATTGCGCGCATATCAGCAAGGCGATGAAAATCTAGGCGTCCAGGTTGATCCAACTTGAGGTAAAGTTTGATTAATGCGTTTTCATACTAGAGGTTATCACACAATTTTATGGTTAATCTTACGATTTAACCATTCGGTAAAATACTCTTCGGGCATCTTCCTCTGTCATATCCAGATCTTTGAATAAGTCATCTTCAAGCCAATGATTTGATTTGAGTATTTCTAGCAGGACCGTGTCTGAGAATGTTTTTAGAAATGTAACTAAATTAATCAGCCTTAACCCATCACTGCGATCCGATTGGAACAAAATGTGTGGTGTTATTGGTTCAGAAAAAGCGGTTTCCTGAATTTCGACCTCAACATCTTTAAAGAACTCATCGCGCGTCTTGCCTTTAATCCACTTTTGAAGCATTCGAAAACGAACGCCACATCTAAAAATCATCAGTACATCATGGTGAATGAGATAGCCAACAATTTGCCCCAAGGAAAGCGGCGCCTTCGTATCGCTGGTCTCCATTTTGGCTTGATAAAGAAGATCTCTTAAATCCATATTGTCTACTAAACGGCGCGCATGAATGCAGAAATCGATTAAATCATCCGCCGCCAAAATATCTTGGCGGTCATTTACTTCATTAATCAAAATGGGGTTGGACGTAGCATATTCGATGCGCAAGGCAATCCGTATACGCCGGTTTTTACGAATAAGAAAAACGGTAAGCGGTATCGCTATTACACAAACAAAGTTCTAGCTGAAGACAAAGGTCATCCAAATTACAGGCGCGCACGATTTCCAACTCAGGAAATTGAAACCGTGATTGAGGGAGCTATACGAAGAGAGCTTCCTAACTTCGTATGCGAACCAGAAAGCACAAACTTTGACTATCTGGTGAAACATCAAATAAAGATTCCTGCTTACAACTTGGTGCGTACGTTGGTCACGAAAGTAATTGTTCATCATGATGCACTAGAACTGCACCTTCATCCAACTGAACTAGAAAAGCTTGTGCAGGAACATCTGGGCATTGTCTTGACTTGCACGAGAGAAGAAGCAGTCATCAATGTGCCGTATCGATCGGAGCGAGCTCAGGATGGTGCCGTGGTTATTAAGTCAGATGCCAAAGATATCTTTGATCTGCCGCCCAAGGCCCTCAAAAAGCTAATCCAAGGTGTCATCTGGAGAGATGAACATTTCGACGGCATGGCAATCAAAGCAATTGCACGACGGGAGAGTTACTCCCATGATTATATCAGTTCAGCGATTTTTGGCAGTTTCAAACTCCTTCAAAACACAGTCTGATTTCCTGTTACTCCCCTGCTTCTAAAATGCCTCTTTTCTCTGTAAGTGTCAGATTTTCTAGCTTGCGTCTAAAACTTGAAATCAAAAACTGAATCCAATTCCTGTTATTTCCCTGATAAAACAGGGATTCATAGCACCGACACGCGGCAAAATGACCGTTTGAGAAAACGGGTGAGAAATAGGCTGTTTTGGGTATTCTCTGCGCGTGTCGAACACGGCCGCATCACGAAGGCGCGCGGAACGCTGGGCTTCAACGGCAATATTCTCTGTAACGGATGGATTGGAAGACTAAATGGCAGTGCTTGCAGTCTGTCGCTAACTTTTCTCTTATCACGGCAGTTTTTAATACGTTAATTTATCCGTGTTCTCAAAAAAACCGCGTATATTCAATATTTTTTCAGACAACTTCGCACTTATAAGCGCAGTTTCAGACACAGCTTCAACATTCTCGAAACCATTGAAGTCATCTTCATCTTCTGCGCTATGCGCTCGAATAACAACAGGAACAGAATGACTTATGCTGCGGATGGCCTGAATAATCTTTTTTGTGGCATGTGCATCATCCAATGTAACAACAACACATAACGCTTTTTCGAGATTGGCTGCTATTAACGTTGATTTTTGCGATGCGTTTCCCAAGTAAACAGGGGTTGTTATCATGCGTGCTTTGTTCACTGTTTCTATATTTTTATCAAACCCCAGAATTTCATACCCCTCCTGACACAGAATATTGCCAATTTCCTGTCCTACACGACCATAGCCAAAAATAACAATATGTTGGCTAGTATTTTCCGCTCGATTAGCATGATATGGCTGGCTATCATGGCTCTTATTTTCTATGAATTCCCCCAATTTTCTTGCTAAGGGTGCGGCCACGGGCGCAAACAGCATTGTAATACCGATTGTAATTAACATGAACTGACCAATGTCTTGCTCCATTAGCCCTACAGTGAGAGCGCTCCCTACAACCAACAATCCAAATTCACCAGCTTGTGATAGTAAAACCGCACTCTCGATTGATACCGCAGTTGTTTGCTTCCAGAGTTTACACAGTGCAAAAATGATACAGGCTTTGATAACCATTAATCCCACAACAGATGCCAACAGCCAAAGTGGTTTCTCTGCAATAAATTGCAAATTAATACTCATACCAAAAGACAGAAAAAATATGCCCAGTAACATACTTTTGAATGGGGTAATCAAGGAAGATACTTCATGACGGTATTCAGTATCGGCTAATAGAAGTCCTGCAATAAAAGCGCCCAAAGCCATAGAAAGGCCCGCGAATGAAGCGATAGAGGCACTGACAACAATGACAAGTAAGCTCAAAGCTACAAAGACTTCGGAGCCGCCATATTTGTTTGCGAAAAGAAACACCGGCTTCAAAATAATTTTACCGCTGACATATATAACCAAAACTGTAGCGGCCATTTTTAAAAGGGAGAGCGACACAAAACTGGCTACGTTATCGCCTGTATCGGTGCTCATAATGGTCAGCATCAAAAGAATAGGAATAACGGCTAAATCTTGAAATAATAAAATACCAAAGCTGGATCTTCCGACATTCGTTACAAATAATTTTTGCTCATGAAGCCATTGAATGACGATCGCTGTTGACGATAAACCTAAGCCTAGGCCGAGCAAAATAGACACTTGAATGCTATTGCCCCAAAAATATGCAATGGAGCCAATGACCATCGCGCTCAAAAGAACTTGCGCGCCGCCCAGGCCAAACACGAGATTACGCATTTGCCAAAGCCTGCGCGGGGTTACTTCCAAACCGATAACAAACAGCAGGAGAACAATGCCTAATTCAGCAAGAATCTGAACATGTTCGGTCTCTTTCAAGCTCACAAGATCCAAAATAGGATAGGTGTCCGTTAAGGCGCCTAATGCATAAGGCCCAAACGCGATGCCGGCAAATAAATAACCAAGTACGGCTGGGATCTTGAAATAGCGAAGAACGGGTATAACCAGCGCGGATAACGCCAGAAAAAAACCAGCTTGCCAAAACACATCTGTCAGTAAAGATTCTTTCATGTCAGAGATAATACAATATTTGTAGGGAAATGTATGTCGTTGAAATGCCGACAGAAGTGGCCGCCTATCGCTAACTTTTCTACGGATTAATACTACAAATAATCAGGGATATCATCCGCAATAAGCCCTTTTCCAATTTTTTCGGCACATTCAGCATGCATCCAAACGGCCGCACAGGCTGCTTCAAAACAGGGCATTCCTTGGGCTAAAAGTCCGCCAATCATTCCTGCTAGCACGTCTCCCGTACCTGCTGTAGCTAAATAAGGTGATCCGTTTTTATTAACTACGGTTCTGCTATTTGGTTCCGCGATAACAGTTTCGGGTCCTTTTAAAACAATGATTGAATTGATGGTCTTCGCAGCTTCTTTTGCTCTTTCTAAACGTCCTCCGCTAATGTCAGGAAACACTTTTAAAAACTCATCTTCATGCGGTGTAAGAACGTAATTTTCAGAGAGTTTTTCGGGCAAATCACATAAAGCATCCGCATCCAAAACGGTTGGCAAAGCGCTTTCGTAATCAGGCACGACTGACATACCACCAGGGCCATAGACTTTGGCTGTCACTGTCTTGCTCATATAATGCAAATCTTCGCGCACCAAGATGCATGCGGGTAAAGAAGCCCTGTAAACATTGACCACTTTCGCTTCTGTCAGAACTGTGACCATACCAGCACCAATTCTTGCGCAAGCAGTCGCCGCCAAACGCGTTGCACCAGTTAACTCGGCAGCGCCATATATCAAAGCGTGACCCGAGTCATATTTATGCCCATCTTGTTTCTTAATCGGCAGATATTCAGACCAGACTTTAGGGCTATTTTCGATATATTTCATGCTTAAATCCTTCCGGTGGTCAAACCAAACCATATTGCCACGCAGGCCAATAAAAGTGAGAACACTCTTCTAGCTAAACGATCGATTTTGGGGTCTTCCAGATATTTCTGTGCCGTGCCTGCCAGCATAACAATGGACGCGTGTATGACCGTTGCAATCAATACAAAGACAAGGCTCAAATTTATTAAAGAGGAAGTAATGACATCCGAAGTGCCTATAAACCCGGGCAAAACGGCTATGTAGAAGATAGCTGCTTTTGGGTTTAAAAGATTAGTGATTAAACCGCGTTTAAAAAATTGAGATGAGCGAGCTTTTGTAATTGTTTTCGCAGAGGAGTTTTCAGAACTTTCCTTCCAGCCATCCCAGGCAAGCCAAAAAAGATATGCAATCCCCGCAAAGCGAAGCCCTTGATATGCTATTTCTGAATTCGTAATAATCGCAGAAAGACCAAGCGCAGCAGCTATACCAATGGTTAACAACCCCAATGCAATGCCAAAAACTGTTGCAAATCCAGCCTTTCGGCCTTCACTGGCACTGATAATCGCAAGATATGCCATATTGGGGCCGGGCGTTAATTCAATCAAAACGCTAGCGATAACAAACTGCAAAAATGTCTCAGATAAAAATAAATCCATATGACTATCTTGTTGGCTGAGGTCTAAAATATTTCAGCTTTGTTATAAAGTTTAGCGTTTGCACATTGGCCAAACAATTTTTATGCCTCATTAAACTGATCAAATGCGCGAAGGGCATCGGCAGCATACATCAAAGCCGGACCGCCACCCATGTAAACACACATAGCCATAACTTCTGCTATTTCTTCCTTGGTGGCCCCTAAATCATTCAAGGCTTTTGAATGAAAACCGATGCAACCATCACAACGCTGTGTGACGCCAATGGCCAAAGCAATAAGCTCCTTTGTTTTTTTATCTAACGCCCCATCAGCCGTTGCGGCTTTGGACATCGCATAGAAACCATTCATGGCATCTGGTGCGGCTTGTTTCAAAACACCTATATACTCTGAGATATCTTTGGTGAGTACTTTATAGTCCTTAGCCATGATTTTTCCTTTTCAATTCATTTAATTGTGATATTAAGAACATATAAATTTAAATGAGAGTCTGCAAGGCTTATTTAAGCACCAAACAAATGGCATGAAGCTACGATCACGATGAAGAATATGGACAAAAATGCTCAGGCCGTGGCTAGTTTCATGAAAGGTATGGCAAGTCCGCATCGCCTCCTCATTTTGTGCGAACTTGCAATGGGCGAGAAAAGTGTTAAAGAGCTTATTGAGGCTACCGGACTTGCTCAAACATCAATGTCGCAGCATTTATCAAAATTGAAAGACGAGAAGATTGTGACTTTTAGGCGCGATCACCGAACGCTCTTTTATCGTATTAATAATGATGCTGTTCTTAAAATAATGGATGTTTTTTATCACGAGTTTTGTGAAGAAAAAGAGAGTAAAAAATGACGGAAACGATAAATGTAACCGAAGCCATTGCGCTTATTAAAAACGGTGAAGCCGTTTTGATTGATGTTCGCGAGCCAGATGAATTTAAGGCCGAGCATATTGCCTATGCGATGTCTATGCCCCTCAGCGCATTAGAAGGTGGGTTTAAGGCGTTGGATATTCCAATATCAAAGACAATCCTATTTCAATGCTTAAAAGGCTCACGCGGGCAGATGGCATGCGAACGCATCGAAAGTTTGGGGGCATGTAACAATAAACTTGTGAATATCGAAGGCGGCATTGAAGCGTGGAAAGAGCAAGGACTGCCCGTTATTGGTGCGTCTTCTGAAGCACCCGCAATGTCGATATTTCGACAAGTTCAGATTATTGTTGGCCTGCTGATCGCGCTGTGTGTCGTGATTGGTTTTGCGGGTATGACGCTCGCCTTTGTTCTGGCAGGGATTTTTGGTGCAGCATTATTTTTCGCGGGCTTAACAGGATGGTGCGGTTTGGCTAGGGCTTTGGCAAAAATGCCCTGGAACAAATAACAAAGAAATTGCAGTTAATTTATTCTGTTGTTCGACCATCAAAATGTTCTTCCGATAGTGCTGTCAGACAAACGCTAACTTTTCTCCAAAAGCGTTCCTTGCCAAAATTAGGAGGCACAAATCCCACGCCACTGCTCAACCGAATTGGCCCGTAAATTCTTAAAACTGTTTCGATTTTCTAAATGGCGTTGGTGATTAAAATGGTTGAGGAATGATGATTGAATGGCTGTAAATTTCTGTAGCGATCGCATTGATCTGAACTTATTCATTCCCCTTTCTCGTCGCCTGAAATGAAGGTGCGAATTCTCGACCTGATTGTTTTTGTATTGCCCAGTATTTTGTAAATTTACCGCACCAATATGTCTCAGTGCGGCCTTATAAGAGGGCAATTTATCCGTCACAATTTCTTTTGGTCTTCCATGCCGTGACATTAGCTTTTTTAACACTTTGAGCGCCGCTTTTTTGTTTCTTCTCTTTGTTACATAGCAATCCAGGATTGTTCCTTCGTGATCCACGGCCCGCCATAAATAATGCGTTTCACCATTGATTTTGACGAAGACTTCATCGATGTGCCAGCTCCAATTTGAAGCGCGATGATTACTTTTCTTTTTTATTTCTCTGGAAAATAGTGTGCCGAACTTGTTCCACCAATAGCGGATCGTTTCATGGCACACATCAATTCCGCGCTCATTAAGGATATCTTCAACTTGCCTTAAACTCAGTGGATAACGAATATAATACATTACGGCTAATTTGATAATTTCTGGGCTGGTTTTATAATATTTAAAGGGATTTTTTTTGCTCATAAATAGCAAAATATCAGATATTGGCTAAAACCGCATTTTAATCTGACAAGACCGGGGTATGCATTGCTCATGATCTTTCCTTTAATATGCTCTTGATAATATTGATTTATATTTTTTTTACCCTACGTCAATCTAAGCAGCACTGAAACAGGGGATTAGAGAACATGAAACGCGCAGTAATATTAGGAATTTTCTTAACGATGATTGGGGGGATAATAAACATGCCTACACACGCTCAAGAGACGGTCAATGAAAAGCTTCAGGCAAAAAAGGCAGAGTTTTCTAAAAAAGCCCCGCAACAAAAAAAGGATGATTATGAAGAGGGCATCAGGCAGGTCCATGAATCTGGTGTACTAGAGCACGCAAAAAATGTAGGGGACAAAGCCCCAGACTTTACACTTTCCAATGCCGTGGGTGAAAGCTTGAATTTATATGACACGCTGAAAAACGGCCCAGTGGTTTTAATCTGGTATCGTGGCGAATGGTGCCCTTATTGCAATATTTACCTCTACGAACTCCATAAACAGGCCGATGAATTCATGGCACACAACGCCACAATAATAGCTGTGAGCCCCGCTAAACCAGACGAGTCCTGGAGCACAGAAGACAAGGCAGAGGTTAAACTTCAGGTTCTAAGTGATGAAGGCAGTAAAGTCGCAGAAGATTATGGCGTGGTTTATACGCTACCCCCTAAAATAGCAGAGTATTACCAAGAGGCTTTTGATATTCATGGTGCTAATGATGATACAAGCAACAGGCTTCCTCTTGCAGCCTCTTATGTTATTGATCCGAATGGCGCTATCACATACGCCTACCTCAATGCCGACTACAGAGAACGTGCAGAGATCAGCGATCTATTAGAAGCGGTGAAAGACATCTCACAAAAGGGTAATTAGTAAGCATCATGCAGAAATACGTTCTATTGCTGATTGCAGCGCTTATTGGAATCTATTCTCTTCTGGAGGGCTCAGTATCATTTGCCCAACTCGGTACAGAGCCGCCCTCTTACGATAAATAGTGCTGTCAGACAAACGCTAACTATTCTCCAAAATACATTTAAGCTCGGTTTATGCATAAACCGTTTTCCAAGTATAGACGGATTTTTGGCGTAGGTTTTTGAAGTTTTCTCGTTTTTCTAAATGGCGTTGATGATTGAAATGGTTTTGAAAATTTAGCTGGATGGACGTGAATTTTTGTAGGGATCGCATTGACCGAAACTTATTCATGCCGCGCTCCCGCCTTCGAAAATGTAAATGGGAATTCTCAACCTGATTGTTCTTATAAGCATCTGCGTAAAATTATCGGCGGAGATGAATTTATGTACATGCCCGGTGAGCCAATTATTGAAGAAGACTGGGCAGCGTTTATGACGCAATATGAACTCGTAAAGGCTGATCCAGAGCTTATTCTTCCGTGGCCGCCCAAATATCCGAGTGACGATATGGAATAGCATCTTTCCGCTGGACTTCGTTCGCACAGCAAGCGTGTATGGCCCTGACGTTAATAAACGAAAGGGCCATATTCTTATGCAGAAATTATTAATCAATGAACTAAGGCAGCGCTGGGCCGAAGCATGGGGGCGACAGCCGCATCTTCGGGTTGGACGGGTGATGCTGGAGAAAAGTCTCTCTTATAAGCTTCAGGGCGGCCTAAGCCCGAAACAACAGATACGGCTCGATCAATTAATTAAAGAATATAAACGCAACCCAGCCTGCTTTGATGAGCGTGTGGGCGCGCTCAAGCCCGGCACACGGCTAGTGCGGATATATAACGGAACGAAGCATAACGTTTTAGTGAAAGCTGATGGTTTTGAATATCAGGATCAGACCTACAGTAGCCTCTCAAAAATCGCCAACGACATCACCGGCAAACGCTGGAACGGCTGGGTGTTTTTTGGTTTGAAGAAAGCGGGGGCATCATGAAAAAGGTCTGCGCAATCTACACTCGCAAGTCTACGGATGAACGCCTCGACATGGAGTTCAACACATTGGATGCGCAGCGCGAAGGTTGCGAAGCGTATGTTTTAAGTCAAAAGTCTGAAGGGTGGGTTTCTTCATCTGAGCCATATGATGATGGCGGGTTTTCAGGAGGGTCGCTTGAAAGGCCGGCACTAAACAGGCTCATGGATGACATCAAGGCTGGAAAGATCAATGTCATTGTTGTTTACAAAATCGACCGCTTAACGCGCTCACTGACAGACTTCTCAAGGCTGGTCGAGGTGTTTGATGAATATGGCGTGACCTTCGTTAGTATTACGCAGAGCTTTAATACCACGACATCGATGGGTCGGCTTACGCTCAATGTGCTGCTCTCCTTCGCACAGTTTGAGCGCGAGGTATCAGGTGAGCGCATTCGCGATAAGATTGCCGCATCGAAAGCGAAGGGCATGTGGCAAGGAGGCAGGGCACCGTTTGGTTTTGATATTGAAAATCGGCGCTTAATCACCAATGAAGAAGATGCGCCTCAAGCCAAGGCCATTTTCGATCTGTACCTTGAATTGGGCTGCGTCAGTAGGCTTAAGGTTGAGCTAGAGCACCGCGGTATCAAAAGCCGCCCAAGGGTGTCTCAAAGAGGTGTGGCGTATGGTGGTCAGTATTTCGGTCGCGGCGCATTGTACGGTTTGCTCCAAAACCCTGTCTATATCGGCAAGATTTCACACAAGGGTACGATCCATGAAGGGCTGCATGATGCCATCATTCCCCTGGAGCTATGGGACGCAGTGCAGGACAGGCTGCTTAATCAGGCGCCGCATAAACGAGGCTTAGAAAAGCAAACGCACAAGAACCTTTTGACGGGCTTGATCTTCGATGAGTACGGCAATCCCTATACGCCTGTTTTCACCAATAAGAAGAACAAGAAATACCGCTATTATTTCAACCCCGTTTTGGCTAAAGACAAATTGCATCCGAACAAAGCGCGCAGCCGTTTTCCCGCGCATGAAATTGAAACTATGGTCGAGAAGTTCGTGCGCGGTGAAGTGGCCAGATTATCTGGTGTGGAGAAGGGCGCTGCGTTTGAATATCTTTTGAAACATCAAGGCGCTGTTCCCGCATATGATTTGATGCGAAATTGTGTGGAGCGCATCACGGTTAAGTTTGATTGTTTGAGCGTAAAATTTAAGTCAAAAAACTTTGCGAAACTGGTTGAAAAACACCTACGTGTAAGCGTTACTGGTTGCGCGGATGGCTATGAAATCACAGTGCCGTTTCAGATTAAACGCGGGCGTGATGTGGCCATGGTTGTGCCTTCGCAGAGCGTTGATGCTTTTGATCTGCCGCCTGAGCGTTTGAAGCATTTAGTGCAAGGTGTGGTGTGGCGCGATGAACACTTCGCTGGTGCATACATAAAAGACATCGCCAAGCGTGAAAGCTGCTCAGACCGTTATGTTCGTGATCGAATAATGAGTAGTTTTGAAGATTTGAGCTAAGCGTTATTCCCTGAAATTCTTAGCTTTAAGCGCACCACCCCTAGCGTAGGTCGCAGTTTCTCTCGGCCTCTTTAATATGTGCACATTAAAAACTCAAAAACTTCCCTGCAAATACCCAGCTTACTGGGAATACGAAGGCCGAGGGATGTGAAATTATGGCGTAGAGAAAATGCGGAGAATTGGCGGTGAAGCGGCATGCTCTGCCGTCCTTCGGAGAAGCCACATACGCCAAGCCCCGCACGTGGCGGGGCTGAAGGGCATATATTCTCTAGATCCGGTGAAACGTGGACTGAATGGCAGGGGCATGGAGACTCGAACTCCAGACCTACGGTTTTGGAGACCGTCGCTCTACCAACTGAGCTATACCCCTTTACCTGCTTAAGCGGCTTCTTTTTACTGATAAATTTGCCCGATGGCAAGATGTTTATAGGCTGTTTAAGAAAGCGAGCATTGCTTGACGCTCTTCTTTGTTCATTGCCTTAAATGCCTCTTTGGAATTTTCGGCTTCGCCGCCGTGCCAAAGGATGGCTTCTTCTATGTTTCTGGCGCGACCATCATGCAAGAGTTTTGTGTGCTTATTCACGGTTTCGATCAAGCCGATACCCCATAGCGGCGCGGTGCGCCATTCGCGGCCATTGGCTTGGAAATCAGGGCGGTTATCGGCGAGATCTTCGCCCATATCGTGTATGAGCATGTCCGTGAAGGGTTGAATTTCTTGGTAGGCGAGGGCTTCGATGTTGTGAAATCCTGTGCGCATTTGCGGGGTGTGGCATGATGAGCATTTTGCACGTTCGAATAATTGAGCGCCGGCTTGCACTTGTGGGGTGTTTACGTCGCGGCGGGCGGGAACGGCGAGGGTGCTGACATAGAAAGTCATTTTCTCGAGCTGTTTATCGGAGATGTCGGGATGGTCGCCTTTGACGGCGTCCATGCATTCTTTTTGCGCAAGCGGGCAATTTTCATCGGGGTTTAAATTGCTCGTGAGGCCGATATCGCCGTTGGCGGCGTCGGCGTCTTGTTGGGCGATTGATGGTGTGTTGGCTTTCCAGCCGTAGCGCCCGAGGGATTTTTTCTGATTGATTTTGTCCCATACATAATTGGGGCGTCCTGATATGCCGTCGCCGTCTTTGTCATCGGGGTCGGCGAGGGAGAGGATTGTTTCTTCGGGAATTGCATCAAGCAAGCCGAGGCCATAGACGGCGGGTGCGACGCGCGGAGAAAACATGATGTCTTCACCTAATTTTCCGTATGCGAGATTGGTGAACACATAGTTGGGTTTTTGGAGGGTGTATGGGGTTCCGTCGGGATATTGCCCTTTGATTTGCGTATAGGTGATTTGTGCTTGTCCTTCGGCGGGAACGCCTTGGATGCCGCGATCATTGAGTTGTCCGCCATATGCGGGATGTGGCATCGGGCCGCCATTTTTATTCATGCCCGGGATGCTTAAGCGGATGAGCATGGATTTCATGGGGCTGTCTACGTTGCGCGGAGGTTGCCCGCGTCCGTCTTTGAAATGGCATGCGGCGCAAGACATGCGGTTAAATGTTGGCCCTAAACCATCGAGCGATGTCACAGAAGCGGGTGCGGTGACCCATTTGGTATTGAACATCTTATTGCCGAAAGTGAAATCGCGCAGAGAGGTCATCGGTAAGTTCTTTAGCGGTTTTGCAAAGGCTTCGCGGGAGGTATTGTGGATGGTGGTCTCGCCGCCTGATAAATCGCTATCTGAGACACGCAGAGACAGATTTGTGTCCTTCTCCGCGCTCCACGCATAATTTGCGGAGGCAGTGAAGGACACAATGGAGAGTGTTAGCAATGCATAGCGTGTTAGGTGCATAGATTACTCGTTAATGGATACTTTCACGTTAAGGGCTTTGCCTGCGTCTTTGAATAGCTGAGCTTGCTCGATCAATGATGATACAGCAAGTTCCATTTGTTTACGTGGTTCGCTGCCTTCTGGGGTGCTCAAGATTTCGCGGTCAATCGGGTTTGGCAATGCTGCGAGGATTGTGCTGGTTTCATTAATCTGCGCGTTTAGCTTTTGTGCCAATTCCTTGTCTTGCTTCATTAATGCGTCATAGATACCCGCATCTTTGAACACGTTTGCGACCCCTTGTTGGTTATAGATAAAATCGTTATGTGTGTTGTCGGAAAAGCATGAATGCTCGTCTTCTTGGTCGCCTGAATCAAGGGCGGTTGCCATGCGCTCAGAGGCGAGTTCAAAGCCGCTGAGTGTGGCGAGGGCGGTTAAGATTTTGGACAGTGCGTCTTCGTCTTGTGTGAATGTTTTGGCGTAATTATCCTGACCCGGTGTCCATGATTGTACGAGGAATTGTAAGTCCTCGACGAGGATGTTTGTTACAACCGTCAAATAATCACGGCGACGCTTGTTTTCCGGTGTGTCGGCATAATCAGATGCCGGGCGCGTGCCGGGTGTATCAAGGCTAAGATCTTGTCCCCAAAGCAGGAATTCGATGGCGTGATAGCCTGTTGCGACTTCTGCTTCGTCGTCGGCTTGGTTTTTGTCTGTTAATGTTTCGGCGGTGATTTCAACGCCGTCATTATTGACGATCCCTGCTTTTTCATTGCCTTTGACGTAGTCGATATACGCTTCGTCCATTGGCCATGCGTTGAGGCGACCTTCTGGCCCTTCATTGCCGTTGCCATCGGCAAAATCAATCGGCCCTTCATAGAAGCGGAAGGCTTCTGTTTGGCCGTATGAGTTGCGCGAGACAAGCCATGCTTTTTTCGCTGCGTCGAGTGTCTCTTCGTTTGGCTTTGCAAGGAAAGACTCAATTGAGGATTGAAGCTTCAGCGCGTCTTGGTAGGCGTCTTGGTAGTCTTTATAGACAAGTGTCGCGTATTTCTTTGCGATCTCACTATTTGTCGCGGCGCTGTCCTGTGCATGGGCGGTTGATCCGAATGCGATTGCGGAGGCGCTGATTGCGAGGATTAGAAGTGTCTTTTTCATGATCTTACCTTTTCCTATTGTGCTAAAAAAATGTCAATTAAAATGCGACAGTGTGACGGATGAGGCCGCCGATGATGTCGCTATCTTGATTACCTTCTTCAGCGTTGCGATAGCCAACTTCAAATGTTGTCCCTTGTCCGAAATCATAGCCTGCGGAAATTTGCGCGAGGTGGTCATTCGTGTCAGAGCCATTGGCAACGTCAATGTTGCGCGCGGTGTATGACAATGCCAAATTCCATTTTTCGTCGAGGCGCGTGATAACGCTGGTTGTGATGTATTCGTTGTCGTCGTTGCCTGCTTCAAAATTACTGATATTTGCGTATTCAACCAAGGCATCGACCTCTAAGCGATCATCGATTGGGAAGACGTGGCCAAGGGTTGCAACGTAACCTGTTTCGTTGTCGCCGCCGACTGTTTTATCGCCTTCGTCTTGGTGGCGGTAGCCGAGTTTGTAGTAAAGATTTTCAACACCTGCGAGGTTTTCGCCTTCTAATGATACGACATATGATGCGAAATCTTCGGTGTTGGATACGCCGCCATCATCAAGGTCCAATGTGTCACGCTTGGTGATTGTTGACCCGGATAGGAATGTTGTATCTGCGAAGAATGTGTTGGCGGCCAATGTGTGGCTGCCGAAGCCTTCGGTTTCGAAGGTATAGCCAGCGCCAACGCCGATTTTTTCTGTGATTTCGTAATCTTCGGCGAAATCTTCACCCCAGATGCCGCGACCGAAATCCCATGCGATCCCAAAGCCAGGGTTGAATTTACCGGCCCAAGCCGCCCATGGGCCATTTTCGTAGTTAAGTTTGATTTCTTCAACGAAGCCACCTTCATTGTCGAAGAAGTTGCTTTTATTTGCTTCGCGGTCTTGGATGTCTTCCCATACGAAGACGCCATCAACGAAGAAATTTTCGTTCAGTTGAAGTGTTGGCGCGACTTCTGTGCGGAAGAAGAGGTTGTTGTGCCCGTCAATCGCGGCATCATCAGCGTCTGTTGTGTATTCGTTTTGTAATTCCATGACAACTTCCGCAGAAATGCTTGGTGTACTCTGCGCATAAGCAGGTAGCGTAAAGCCAGCAGCAATAATTGATGCGGTGAGGAAGGGGGCGGTTTTTTTGAATGTTGTTGTCATGGTATCTCGTCCTTAAGGCAATTTTTTAGTTTGCTGATGCAAATCATTCGCATCACATTCAGAGGTGTACTTAAGGGCGTTATCGGAGTCAATAGGATATGAGAATAATTCTCATTACCTTTGTGGTTTATTGATATTGGTCTTTAACCTATCGTTTGATTACTGCGCTTTACGCATTTTTCGTGACAGGGCGAAAAATAGAGGTGTGGGAAGGATTTTAATCAGTTTCATAATGTATGTGAATTTTTTGGGGAAGTGGATTTCGAATTGATTCCCTGTGATGCCTTTTGCAATGGCCTTAGCGGCCTCATCTGTTTCGATGATCATTGGCATGGGAAATTCATTTTTATCGGTCAACTGTGTTTTAACAAAGCCGGGGGAGATCACTTTAACGTCGATATTTTTGGGTTCTAATTCGATTTTCAAGCTCTCGGCGTAATTATGAATTGCGGCTTTTGTCGCGCAATAGGGCTGACCATAAGGAAGACCGCGATACCCTGCGACGGAGCCGCATAAGATGATTTGGCCTTTGCCTTGTTTTTCGAAAACGGGTTGAACGGCGTTGACGGTGTTAAATACGCCGCCGATATTGACGTCTAACATTTTATGAATGAAGTCGATGTCTTTTGTTTCTTTTGAATGCGGCGCATAGATGGCGGCAAGGAAGATGACTGTATCCAGATCTTTAAAGCTATTGGCGGCGTTGATAAGCATGTCGGGATTGCTTGCGTCTAAGGGGAGGGCGGTATGACCTTCGCCAAGGCTGTCTGCGATGGCTTTGAGTTTGTCCTCGCTGCGGGCGGATATGGTGATTTTAGCCCCTTGCGCGGCGAGTTCTCTGGCAAGCGCTTCGCCAATGCCGCTGCTTGCGCCGATGATCCATATGTTTTTGTTTTTAACGCTGTCCACTTTATTGATCCTGTTTTTGCATGAAGAGGGTTAATTCAGCGACTGTGACGCCGAATTTTTTGATATAGGAGCGATTGACCAATACGCCATCATTCATCAAGAACATCCAGTCATCAAAGGTTACATTATATGTTTTGTCACCGACGGGTAAATCCATTTGGTATGCCCATCGCATTGTGTTGCCCTGAATTTGTCCATCGGCTGTTCCAATGATATCGCCTGCGGTTCCTTCGTATTTACCATTGTCCAAGCTTTTGATTGTCCAAACGCGTTTTTGTTTTTCTCCATCATAATAGGTGAAGTCTTCGTCGAGTGTGCCGACATTGCCGTCCCATGATCCAACAAGGTTCACATCAAAACGACGCGTGACTTTTCCGCTGCGGTCTTGAACAATTCCCCATGCCTTAATTGGGCCGGTGAAATACTGCTCGAGGGTTAAGGGTGGCTCAGCTCCCTTATAATGGTCGAGCGTTGCGCCGCTGCAGCTGCTTAAAAATGTCATAAGCCCCATGAGTAGAAATCCTTTCAAGATGCGCATCGTAAAATCCTTTTGATTATTGTTTGCCAGCCATTTGTGTTGCATTGCCGCTTAAGAGTTTGCGGCGCAGGTCTGGTGCGTTGGTGTCTTTGCTGAGCCATATGCCAAAAAAGGCTTTGCTGAATTTTGGGTCTTTGATGCGCCCAATTTCTTGGTCACCTTTATAAAACACGGTTTCTTTGTTTTTGGTGTAAACGCCGGTGATTGTCTCTCCCTCTTGTACTTTTGGGAAGATTTTGCACATTTGGGCATGCCATGCGGCGAGTTGGACTTCATTTGCGGTTTGTTGGTGGCGCATTTCGACAACTGAGCGGTCAGCAATCTTCTTGCCCTCAATATCCATGAGATATGAGAGTTTTAATGCGAATGGTTCATCATCTCTCCACATACCGTTTGGTGCGTATAGCGCCGCGTCATACACATCCCAGAGAAGATATGTCAGACGGCCTTCGCCGATTATTTTTGCGTCTGGCAATATCTCTTCAATGCGTTCGCTTGCACTTGCGAAATTGGGGATGATGATCATTGCTGCGCACAAGATTGTCGTTAATTTACGCATGAGATAGCTCCACTTGCATCACGTCGGTACGTTCGGTTTTAAATCCTGCTATGCATGCGGCAAGGTAGAAACGCCATAGGCGCATGAAACCATCATCAAATCCAAGGGATTGAATTTCTTTATGTTTCTTGTCGAAATCGTTTAACCACTCGCTCAATGTGCGCGCGTAGTCTTGGCCGAAATAAAAACTGTTATTGGTCTTTAATCCGGCTTTTGCTGCTTCCTGTTTAAAGCGAGATGCGCTAGGCAGCATGCCGCCGGGGAAAATAAAGCTGCGGATGAAGTCACCGCCTTTTCGGTAATTTGAAAAATCGTCTTCGTTCATTGTGATGGTTTGGATCACGGCTTTACCATTGTCACTGAGTAGCTCTTTGACCTTGGCAAAATATGTGGGCCAGTATTTTTCACCAACCGCTTCAAACATTTCAATGGAGACGATGTTGTCGTATTTTTTATCTTGATGGCGGTAATCTTCGAGGACGATCTCCGCTGCACCGGCGAGGCGGTTATTGGCGAATGCGTGTTGTTCTTGGGATAATGTTACGCCGCGAATGTTGAAATCACCGCGCTGTTGCGCACGTTCTGCAAAGCCACCCCAACCACAGCCGATTTCCAGCAACGAGCCAGACTCGCGGTCTACGCAATCAAGGATACGATCATATTTGTTATGCTGCGCTTGTGTGAGAGATTCGTGTTTGTCTTTGTAGATGGCGGAGGAGTAAGTCATTGTTGGATCTAGCCATAATTTGTAAAAATCATTGCCGAGATCGTAATGGGCGTGGATGTTTTTCTTGCTGCCTTTCACCGAGTTTATTTTGAGCAGGTAAGATAGCATTGCAGTGACGCGTGACATGCTGCTGCCCATGACCA